>ERZ827469.350-NODE-350-length-56663-cov-9.372138_pt1 | contig 56663 bp, 52 predicted proteins | sample MGYA00519917_ERZ827469 | MGnify/ENA primary metagenome ERZ827469 (study PRJEB31778, sample SAMEA3449314) | human gut metagenome | biome: human gut; feature: human-associated habitat; material: faeces | place: United Kingdom | collected 2010/2012 ... | reverse complement strand
CCGCGCACCCCGCCGCATTTGCTGCCCGCAGGCGGCAAATAATCTTGATCGTTTTTTCTGACGACACGTGCGTCAGAAAAAACACTTCTCAGCCCGCAAGTGTGGAATTTGCCCGCCAAGGCGGGCAAATTATGCACGCAGCGGGCTGCATCCCCCAAAATAAAAGGAACCGTCCCATCGGGACGGTTCCTTTTATTTTGAGATATTTTATTCGTAGATGGGGTACTTCTTCGTCAGGGCGACAACAGCCTCCTGAGCGGCGGTCTTGTTGCCTTCGAAGTCACGGGCGACCATACCCATGATGCGGGCGATCTCCTTCATGTCCTCTTCCTTCAGGCCGCGGGTGGTGGCAGCGGGAGTGCCGACGCGGATACCGGAAGTGACGAACGGCTTCTCGGGGTCGTTGGGGATGGCGTTCTTGTTGACGGTGATGAAGCACTCGTCCAAGCGACGCTCGATCTCCTTACCGGTGATGTTGAAGTTGCGGACGTCGACGAGCATGAGGTGGTTGTCGGTGCCGCCGGAGACCAGACGGAAGCCCTCGGCCTTCAGACCCTCGGCAAGGACGGCAGCGTTCTTGACGACCTGCTCACCGTAGGCCTTGAACTCGGGCTTGAGCGCCTCGCCGAAGCAGATGGCCTTGGCAGCGATGATGTGCTCGAGCGGGCCGCCCTGGGTGCCGGGGAACACGGCGGAGTCGATCTTCTTGGCCAGGTTGATGGTCTCCATCTCGCCGGTCTCGATGTTCTTCTTGGTGATCTCGTTCTTGCACAGGATCATGCCGCCGCGGGGGCCGCGCAGGGTCTTGTGCGTGGTGGTGGTGGTGATGTGGGCGTACGGGATGGGGCTCTCGTGCAGACCGGCGGCCACCAGGCCCGCGATGTGGGCCATGTCCACCACGAGGACGGCACCCACCTCATCGGCGATGGCCCGGAAACGGGCGAAGTCGATCTTGCGGGGATAGGCGCTGGCGCCGGCCACGATGGCGGCGGGCTTGTGCTCGCGGGCGATGCGGGCCACTTCGTCATAGTCGATGCAGCCGGTCTCGCGGCTCACGCCGTAGAAGACGTTGCTGAACAGCTTGCCCGAAAAGTTGACGGGGCTGCCGTGGGTCAGATGGCCGCCGTGGGTCAGATCCATGCCCAGGATGGTGTCGCCGGGCTTGAGGAAGGAGAAATAGGCGCCCATGTTGGCCTGGGAACCGGAGTGGGGCTGCACGTTGACGTATTCGCAGCCGAAGAGCTTCCTGGCGCGTTCGATGGCCAGGTCCTCGACCATGTCGACATATTCGCAGCCGCCGTAATAGCGCTTGCCCGGATAGCCTTCGGCATACTTGTGGGTCAGCACGCTGCCCTGGGCTTCCCGCACGGCCGGAGAAACGAAGTTTTCCGAAGCGATCAGTTCCAGTTTGGTGACCTGGCGCTGGGATTCCAGGGTGATGGCACGGGCCAGTTCCGGGTCCTGAAGCAAGATTTCGTCCATTCTACCGCTCTTCCTTTGGGCTAGTGGTTCCACTTCTTCAGGATCAGGCTGGCATTGGTGCCGCCGAAACCGAAGGAGTTGCACATGGCGTATTCACAGGGGATGTGGGCGGAGCCGCCGGCCATGTAATCCAGATCGCAGTTGGGATCGGGATTTTCCAGATTGATGGTGCCGGGCAGCCAGCCGGTGTGCAGGGCCATGGCGGTGAACACGGTCTCCACACCGCCGGCGGCACCCAGCAGGTGGCCGGTCATGGACTTGGTGGCGGAGATCTTGATCCTGGAAGCGTGCTCGCCGAACACCAGCTTGATGCCCTTGGTCTCGGTCTTGTCGTTGAGCTGGGTGGAGGTGGCATGGGCATTGATGTGCCCGATGGCCTCAGGGGGCAGACCGGCGTCGCGCAGGGCGTTCTGCATGGCGCGGGCCATGCCTTCGCCGGAGTCGGCGGGAGCGGTCATGTGGAAAGCGTCGTCGGAAGCGCCATAGCCCACCACTTCGGCATAGATCCTGGCGCCGCGGGCCTTGGCATGTTCCAGTTCTTCCAGCTGCAGCAGGCCGGCGCCTTCACCGATGACGAAGCCGTCGCGGTTGGCGTCGAAGGGGCGGGAAGCCCTGGCGGGTTCATCATTGTAATGGGTGGACAGGGCCTTCAGGGCCGTGAAACCGGCCACGCCCAGGGGGGTCACGGTGGCTTCCACGCCGCCGGTGATGGCCGTGCTGATACGGCCCAGCAGGATCTCGCTGAAAGCGGTGCCGATGCCGTGGATGGCGGAGGCACAGGCCGTGGTGGTCACGATGTTGGGGCCCTTGGCGCCGGTGAAGATGGCGATCTGGCCGGGCCCCATGTTGGAGATGAGCATGGGGATCAGGAAGGGCGAGACCTTGCCGGGGCCACCCTGCAGCAGCTTGGCGTGATAGGTCTCGATGGTCTTCAGGCCCCCCAGGCCGATGCCCAGGATGACGCCCACGTCGTAGGCGTTGTCGTCATTGATGACCAGGCCGGAGTCTTTCAGCAGCTGCTGGGCGGCCACCACGGCGAACTGGGTGAAGCGGTCCATGCGGCGGGCCTGTTTGGCAGGGATGAAATCTTCGGCAACGAAGTCTTTCACTTCGCCGGCAACGCGCGAGTCATAGTCGGTGGCATCGAAAAGGGTGATGGGGGCGATACCGGATTCGCCGGCAAGCAGGCGCTTCCAGGTGGTTTCAAGGTCATTGCCCAGGGGGGTGATGGCGGAAAGACCGGTGATGACAACGCGCGGACGATTCATGGATACTCCTTGGACAGGCGGGGTCTTGTGCCTGGGAAAAAATACTCGTGTTGACCGGCCGGAAGGGGAAAACGCACCGGGCAAGCCCGGTGCGTTCCAATTTTTCCGGCAGACAGGGAAAACTTAGCCCTGCTTGCTTTCGATGTAGCTGATGGCGTCCTGCACCTTCAGGATCTTCTGGGCGTCGTCATCGGCGATCTCGATGTCGAATTCTTCTTCCATGGCCATGATCAGTTCGGTCAGGTCCAGGGAGTCAGCGCCCAGGTCTTCCACGAAGGAAGCTTCGGGCTTCACTTCTTCAGCGCTCACGCCCAGCTGGTCCACGATGATTTTGGTCACTTTGGCTGCAACTTCAGACATGGTTATCCTCCAACTCGCTTTGTGTTTTCAGGTAGTGGGAGCGGCAGCATGCGCGGCCGCCGTTTGTCAGCAGTACATGCCGCCGTTGACGGCCAGCACCTGGCCGGTGATGTAGGCTGCCCTGTCCGAAGCCAGGAAGGCCACGGCGTCGGCGATCTCCTGGGCGGTGCCCATGCGCTTCAGCGGGATGGCGGCCTCGTAGGAGGCGCGCACCTCGTCGCTCAGGGCGGCGGTCATGTCGGTTTCGATAAATCCGGGGGCCACGGCATTGACCGTGATCTGGCGTGCGGCCAGCTCCTTGGCGCAGGACTTGGTCAGGCCCAGCAGGCCGGCCTTGGCGGCGCTGTAGTTGGCCTGGCCGGCATTGCCCATCTGGCCCACGACGGAAGAGATGTTCACGATGCGGCCGTGACGGGCCTTGGTCATGATCTTGGCGGCCTCGCGGGTGCAGATGAAGGCGCCGCGCAGGTTGATGGTGATGACGCGGTCGAAATCGTCATCCTTCATGCGGACCAGGAAGCCGTCCTTGGTGATGCCGGCGTTGTTGACCAGCACGGCCAGATTGACCTTGCCCTTGATGTGCTCGGCAAAGAAGGCGGCCACGGCCTCGCCGTCGCCCACGTTGAGGGGCAGGGCCAGAGCCCGGCCGCCGGCAGCTTCGATCTCCGCCACGGTCTTGTCGGCTTCCTCGGGACGGCTCACATAGGTGAGGATGACCTGATGGCCGTCACGGGCCAGGGTCAGGGCAACGGCACGGCCGATGCCCCGGGAACCGCCGGTAACCAGCGCGGTGGGAGTGGTGGGATCAAGGGTACTCATGATGCTGCCTCAATGGATTGTATGATATAGCAGAAAAGGGCCGAGTTCAACGCCGCGGCAGCCTAGAACTGCAGCAGGGCCGCGCCCCAGGTCAGGCCGCTGCCGAAGGCGGTCACCAGCACACGGTCCCCGGCCTTGATGCGGCCCTGGGCCAGGGCTTCCACCAGGGCCAGCGGCACGGAGGCGGAAGAGGTGTTGCCGTATTCGGCCACATTGGTGAACACATGATCCAGATCGATCTTCAGGCGGCTGCCCACGGCCTCGATGATGCGCATGTTGGCCTGGTGGGGCACGAAAAGATCCACGTCGGCGGCCGTGAGGCCGTTGCGCGCCAGCAGTTCCTGGCAGACGCCGGACATCTGGCGCACGGCATGCTTGTAGACCTCGCGGCCCTGCATGGTGATGAAAAAGTCGTCGCCCACGGGATCGCCGGGCTTGTAGCGGCAGCTGGTGCCGCCGCCCACGATGATGAGGTCGTGCAGGCTGCCGTCGCTTTTGCAGATGCTGTCCTGCACGCGGGCCAGGGCATTTTCGGGATCGCTGTTGAGGATGCAGGCACCGGCGCCGTCACCGAAGAGCACACAGGTGCTGCGGTCGCTCCAGTTGACGCGGCGGGTCAGGGCCTCGGTGCAGACGAAGAGGATCTGGGAAGCCGGGTCCTGGCAGAGCAGGGCGTCCGCCAGATGCAGACCGTAGAGGAAACCGGAGCAGGCGGAGCCGAAATCGAAGGACATGGCCGGACCGGCACCGATGTTGCCGCCGATGATGCAGGAAAGCGAGGGGCTGAGATGGTCCGGCGTACAGGTGGCCGTGAGGATGTGGGTCAGCCTGGCGGCGTCGAGGCCGGCATTTTCCAGAGCCTTGCGGGCGGCATGGGTCCCGAGGTCGGAGGCGTTCTCCTCCCCGGAAAGCCGGTGGCGACGCTTGATGCCGGTACGGGTGGTGATCCACTCGTCGTTGGTCTCCACCAGTTTGCTCAGGTCGTCGTTGGTCAGGACCTCGGCGGGAACATGGCTGCTGAGGGCGTGCAGGTAGCAGTTTGGCTTCATAGAAATACCCGTGGCTTAGATGGCGCGTGAGAAGCGGGTGAGTTCCTCGTTGGCCAGGATGGTTTCGGCAAGACGGTCGTTGGTGCCCTTGCGCACGAAGGTACCGGCCATCTTGATGGCGTTCTGCATGGCGCGGGCGCTGGAACGGCCGTGGCAGACGATGGCCAGGCCCTGCAGGCCCAGGAGGGGGGCACCGCCGTATTCGGCGTAGTCGATGGTGGTGGCGAACTTTTTGAAAGCGCCCTTGGCCAGCATGCCGCCCAGGGCGGGCAGGAAACCGGAGGTGAACAGGCGCTTGAGCATGCGGACCAGGGCCGAGGCCAGGCCTTCGCTCATCTTGACCACCACGTTGCCCACAAAACCGTCACAGACCACGACATCGATATCGCCCGTAAAGATGTCGCGGCCTTCGGCATTGCCCACGAAGTTGAGGTTCTGGGCCAGTTTGAGCAGTTCGTAGGCTTCCTTGACCTGGCTGTTGCCCTTGCCTTCCTCTTCGCCGATGCTCAGCAGGCTGACACGCGGGGCCGCATAGCCCAGCAGGTCTCGTGCGAAGGCATCGCCCATGAGCCCGAACTGGAAAAGATGATAGGGCCGGCAATCCACATTGGCGCCGGCGTCCAGCACGACCACGGGGTTCTTTTCCGTGGGCAGCAGGGCAGCCAGCGCCGGGCGTTCGACGCCCGGCAGCCGACCCATGATGAACATGCCGCACGCGACCGTGGCGCCGGAATGACCGGCACTGACCACGGCATCGGCCTTGCCGTCCTTGACGAGACGGCAGGCCACCTGGATGGAAGCGTTTTTTTTGCGGCGAAGGATGTCCGAAGGCTTTTCATTCATGTGCACCACATCATCAGCCTGGACGATGTCGAAATGCACGTTGGCAAGGTCGAGCTTGGCGAGTTCCGCTTCTACCTTGGGGGTATCCCCCACAAGGAGGACGTGCAAGTCATGAAGCCTGGCGGCATCGATGGCGCCAGGAACGACCACGGAGGGGCCAAAATCCCCCCCCATGGCATCAACGGCTATGATGGGGCGCGCGTTCATTACTCGGCTTCGGTCTTGGCGATCACCTGACGGCCCTTGTAAGCGCCGCAGTTGGGGCACACGCTATGGGGCACGGTGGGCTCGCCGCAGGAGCAGTAGATGACGGTGGGGGTGGCCACGCGGTCGTGGGAACGGCGCATGCCCTTGCGGGAACGGGACTTTTTGTTTTGCTGGACAGCCATGATGTTCTCCTTCTCCGAGAGATCGGAAATGATATGCTTTTGGGCGTGAGTGACCCTATGGGCCAAGCTCAAGAGGCAAGAGCCTAGCAGAAAAAATTTTTGATGTCTAGTTTTTGCGCAATTTCAACCCGCGCAGGACGGCCATGCGCGGATCGCCCTCTTCGGGGGCGCACCGGCAGGGGCCGTCATTGAGGTTGGCGCCGCACTGGGGGCACAGGCCCTTGCAGTCAGGGCGGCACAGGGGATTGACCGGCAGGGCCAGGACGAACTCTTCCCAGCAGATGGCGCCCAGATCGAGATACGACACGCCGTTCTCCGTGACGACGCGGCTTTCCAGCAGGTCTTCGCCGGTGGTCGCGGCCTCTTCGTCCTCGGGCTCGGCGGCGGTCTCCTCAAAATTTTCAAAATGCGCATCCACGGTCACGGTCACGTCTTCGGCGCAACGGTTGCAGGGCAGCACCACGGTACCGGTGATGCTCCCGCGCACCAGATAGCCGCCTTCCAGGGGCATGATGCCGAGCTCGGCCTTCAGGGGAGCGACGATGCGGCAGTCCATCTGGAACTCGGCCAGCGGTCCCTGCCAGATGGCGGGATCGTCCAGCGTCATGTCCTTGCCGGAAGGGGGAATCTCACTGAGCGGGATACGATAGTTCTGCATGGTCACCTCAATGCGGCCTTCTTACTCGGGGCTCAAGCCCGTGTCAAGCCCGGCGGGGCGGCGGCACAGGGCTTTGCGCGGCTCAGGCCAGCCAGGAGACGACCAGCATCACGGCCAGGACCACGAAGACCAGGCCGGCCACACGGTGTATGAGCATCTGGCCGCGCGGCGAACTGTTGAACCAGAGCGCCAGACGGCCGCCCAGGGCCGAGACGGCCGTGAAGACGAGGAAGGCCGCCAGCATGAAGAGCAGCCCCAGCTCCATGACCTGCAGGGCCACGCTGCCGCGTTCCGGTACACAGAACTGCGGCAGGAAGGCCAGGAAGAAGAGCGTCACCTTGGGGTTGGTGATGTTCATGAACACGCCGCGCCGGTACAGGGCCCCGTACCCCAGAAAGCGGCTTTCCTGCAGATGGGCCATGCTGGCCCCGGCCCGGAAGGAGAGCCAGGCAAGGTAAAGCAGGTAGGCCGCGCCGACGAGGGTCAGCAGGCCGAAGGCCAGGGGCGAGGCCATGAGCAGGCCCGCCACGCCCACGGCTACTATTGTTGTATGGAAGCACAGGCCGGAGATGAGCCCCAGGGTGGTGGCCACACCGGCCCGCATGCCGTAGAGGGCGGACTGGGTGAGGACGAAGATGATGTCCGGTCCCGGGGCAAGGGCCAGCAGGAGGGCGGTGACGAAAAAGGTCAGGACGGTATCCAGGGGCAGCATGGGGAAAACTCTTTCAGGGCCTGTTCCTTGCGGGAGCGGGGCAGTCGTTTGATGTGATGTTCCAGGCGCAGGGCCTCCCGCCGGGAGGTGCAGGCCCGGGCGAGCAGCAGGGCCACCGGCCGGCGCGGGCGTGTGTAGCGGGCCCCGCCGGCCAGCCGGCCGTTATGCTGGGCCAGGCGCCGGTCAAGGTCGGTGGTCACGCCGCAGTACAGGGTGCCATCGGCGCAGCGCAACAGGTAGACATGCCATCTGGCATCACTGGAAGCCACCGGAAAGCCAGCCTACCAGCACGAAGCTGATGGTCCAGCTGAGGATGCGGCCGGGCCAGGGGTTGGGAGGGTTGCCCGCCAGCAGGGAGCGCATCTCGCGCATGGAGTTGAGAACGGAGCCGATGGCATGGAAGACCATGAAGCCGATGCTGGCCAGCAGGCCGAACTGGATGCCGGCGATGATGATCAGGGCCAGGGTGATGCCGGGCGCAAGGCCCGCCTGCCGGCTGCCGCCCGAGGTCCAGATGGTCTGGAAATGCAGGCCGCCGTTCCAGGGGCTGCGGCTGCCGCGGAACTGTTCCCGGCCGTAACCGCCCCGGCAGGAGTGGCCGTAAGGGCCCTGGTCCCTGCCGCCGTCACAGCCGTCATGGATGATCTCGGCCTCGATGACGCGCTCACCATCGCGGGACTGGCCGTTGCCGTCCCGGGGAGAGGGGTATCTGTTCTGGGGATCGGGATTGTAGGGGGACATGATGCTCCTGTATCAGGTAGGAAGGTTAAAGCGGGCGGCGATGGCCCGCAGCACGCCCCTGCCCAGGCAGCGGGCCCGTGGGGACACCTTGTCCAGGGGCACGTGGTCCAGCGGTTCGATGTCGCATACCTTGGCCCCGGCGCGCACCGGAAGGCCGGAGCGCAGCAGGCCGCGCAAACGGCCGGACAGGGGCGCCGGGACGGGGACACCGTCCACCCGGCCCACTTCCTGCTCCCGGAGGACATGGCCGCCCAGGGGCAGGGGGCTTGCGAAGACACCGGCACACGGGGCACGGCCCACGCGCTGTTCGGGGCGGCCGTTCTCGCAGGGGATGCCGGTATCGGCAAGGGCCTGTCCCTGCCAGAGGCAGCGTCCCGTGTCCGGGCCGAAACTTTCGATGATGCAGTGGACGTCCCGCCCGGCTTCGATGCCAGGCCCCAGGGCGATGACCAGATCCGCCATGTCCGGGGAAAGGCCGCGGGCCTTCTTGCTCATGGTGGCATCCACGAAGACCTGGGGGCGAAGCTCGCGCAGGCTCGTGCCGTCCTCGTCCACCAGCAGGGGCAGGGCCTCCCCGCTCTGCCGCAGGGCGCGGCAGGCGGCCACATCGGGACACAGACGGGCCTCAAGCCCTTCCACCCGGGCCGCGCCTTCGAAGACCGCCTCGGAAAAGACCACGAAACGGCGGATGGCGCGCGGCCGGGCGCACTCCAGCAGCACGAGCCCGTGCAGGCCCGCGTGCCACAGCTCCAGGGCCACGCCGGTGCCCATGTCTCCGGCGCCCCGGATGACGACGAGGGGGCAGAATCCTTTGTGCATCATGACAAAAATGCATCTTGCCGGGCCAGTCGTCAAGGGCAGGGGATGACAGGACGGGACGCTTGTGTCCCGCCGGGGGGCGGCGTATGCTGGCCTGCACGCGTGCCCCGGCCTGATGCCGGCAAAGGAAACGGCACGCAAGGAGAAATCATGAACAAGATACTCGCAACAGGCCTGCTGGGCCTTGCCCTGGTGAGCGCCCTCCCTGCCGTGGCCGCGGACAGCAAGGCGGACAAGACCTGGCAGGAGGCCTGGACGGCCTACAATATCGGCCAGTACAAGAAAACGCTGCGCTTGCTGCAGCCCCTGGCCACGGAAGGCGATGCCCGCTCGCAGGTGCTGCTGGGCCGCTGCTACGAGAACGGCCTGGGCGTCCCCCAGGATCTGGCCACGGCCTTCAAATGGTACATGCTGGCGGCGGAGCAGAACGATGCCGAAGCCCAGACCCTGGTGGCCTACATGCTGCGCTCCGGTGCGGGCGTGCCGCGCGACACCAGCGGCTATCTGCAGTGGATGCAGCGCGCGGCCCAAAGCGGCTATGCCGAGGCCCAGTTCAACATGGCGCTGATCTGCGCCGACGGCGAACTGGTGACCAAGGACCCTGAACAGAGCTTCGACTGGGCCAAGCGTGCCGCCGAACAGGGCAATGGCCAGGCCCAGCGCTTCCTGGGCGCCTGTTATGAAGTGGGCTTCGGCGTGCCGCAGGATGCCGCGGAGTCCGCCCTCTGGTATGCCAAGGCTGCCCGGCAGGGGCTGGAGCGGGACGGCAGCATCTTCTCGCACATCCGCCAGTATCCCAAGCCGTAGACCTTTTCCCGCCCGCCACCATCCTGCGGCAAGACAGTATGCCGCAGCTGGAGTCAGATGGATAAAAAAACAGGGCCTGCCTCCCTTTCCCGGGGAGGCAGGCCCTGTTTCATGAGCAATCAAAAAAAGGGTGGCGCACCGGCATCTCGTATGCGCGCCGGAGGGCGCCCCGTATCGGGCCTGATCCTGTCGCCTGGCGCATCGCATGCGCGGCGGCAAGGCGCCTCGTGCCGGGGAGCAGCCCTTCTTGCCATCATGCCGGGCAACGTTCCTCCCCTTCCCGCATCATGCCGGGGGACGGTGAGTCGCGCACAGCCTGCGCAACGCGGGACCTTTCCAGTGATCCGGCCAAAAGTTTTTGGCAGGGATGGGGGAGTTTGAGGGGGAAGGAGAGACCTTTTTCAAAAAGGGGCTCCTTCCTCCGCATCCCTTTATTGCAGCTCTTCGGCTTCCATATCGGCCAGCAGCTGGCGGATGCCGTCCAGACGGGCGGCGGCCGTGTCCTTGAGACCGGCGTGGAGCTCGTTGCCCATGATGTCTTCCAGGGTAGCGGCCAGCCAGGGGAAGAGGCTGTCGGCCAGGGCCTCGGCCCGGGTCACCGAAGAAAGACCGTTGAGGGCCTGACGCTGCATGCGGATGTAGATCTCTTCCGCCGTGGCCAGGTTGCGGTGGCGGGCGGTGAACAGATCGCCCAGGCAGGGCGTGGTGCAGTCCCGCGCGGCGGCTTCCAGCGACTGGCGCTGGGCCTGCATGGTCTGGCGGAAACCGTCTTCGGGCAGGCCGTCCTTGTCTTTTTTGTTCCGGGCATAGGTCTGGGCAGCGGCGGCATAGGCCTGGGCATCACAGACCAGGGGCAGGAGCTCGGCGGCCTGTTCCAGGCTCTCGCGCTGGCGTTCCAGACTGTGGATGATCTTGCGGGCAAAGGCGGCCATCTTGCAGGCCCCGGGCTGCCCGGCGGCATGACCGGCTTCGGCGGCCTCGGCCTCCTGCATGGCCAGGTTCAGGTCTTCGGCCACATGCAGGATCTCCAGCCCCAGCATGGCCTGGAGGTTGTTCCCGGCGCGGGCCTGCTCCAGCAGCAGGATGTCCAGACGGGTCTCCCGTTCCAGATCGAGATATTCGGGCGACATGCGGCAGACCTGATCCATGACCAGGGCCACATGCTCTTCCCAGACCTGCTGCAGCACGCTCTGGTCGGGTTCCTTGACGTGCTTCTGCTGTGAGGGCAGGGCGGCCACATCGATGCCGTCCAGATTGAAATTCTCCAGTCCCTTGGGGCCGTAACAGCGGGCCAGACGGGCGGCCAGGGCCTGATCCAGCGGGTACTGGCTGATGAGGGCGGTGATGGCGTTCTCGTCGGCGCCCACGCGCTGGGCCTGGGCGATGTCCTGCAGGACGCTTTCCTTGTACGCGGACAGCTCTTCGGGCTGCATCATGACGAACTCCTGAAAAGCCGGGCGATCCCGGCGTGTCATCTGTTGAAGGTACGGCGCGGCCCCCGTGTCTCGCGGGACGGACGGTGCCGCGGGCGGCCGTGCTGCCTGTCCCGGACTGCCTGCCGGAACAGGAGGTCAGGCGGGAGGGCCGGGCCGCAACGGCGATGTCCGGGCACGGGAGGCGTTCCCTGGTCTGCCGTTGGGGCTGCCGTGTTCAAAGGGTAAGCCTCAAATGGATTCTGTGAAGGATGCGGAAGGAAATTTCCGGGGATTTCATGGCAGCGGGCAGACATGCACAGGGCAGGGGCGAGTTCCGTCCGGGAGGGGGAAGGGCGCCTGCGCACGCTGGCGGCGATGTCGCGGAGGCGGGGCCGGGGCGGCAGCCCGGGAGGGCCGCAGCTGCCCGTGACACGCAGCCCGTGGGGGCCGCGGCAAAGGGGAAGAGGGGGGCGGTGGACGCGCTACCCGGGAGCAGCAACGAAAAAGGCCCCTTCCGCAGGGGAAGAAGGCCCTTCGGCACTATGGTGGGCGCGTGCTAGTCGGCCACGGGCTGCCAGTCCTTGATGCCCACATCGATGGAAGCCACGCCCCGGTAGTAGTCCAGGCGCGGCGTGTAGGCCACACGGATGCGCGAGCCCACGGAAGAGGGCGGGAAGGCCGTGGCCATGTTCCAGCCCTTGGCCATGAGGGTGATGCCGCTGGCGCTGTCCTTCAGGCGCAGGCGCACGTGGTCGCCGCTGTAGCCCAGGGGGCTGCGGTCCACCACGGTGAGTTCCGGGGAGGCGAAGACCGGCTCGGCATTGCCCGCCCCAAAGGGCTGCATGAGTTCCAGCTCCTGCAAAAAGGCGGAATCCGAGGCCTGCTGGAAATCCAGCTCGCATTCCAGCAGCAGGGCCGGGGTCAGGGGCTGCCCGCCCAGTTCGTCCGCCACGACCTGTTCGAAAGCCTCGCGGAAACGCTCCAGCTGGTTGGGTTCCAGGCGCACGCCCGCGGCCAGTTTGTGACCGCCGAAGCCCGCCAGCACATGGGCCGTCTTCTGGAGCCCGGCGTACAGGTCGAACTCGCGGATGGAGCGGCCCGAGCCCTTCATCATATTGTTGTCGTCGCAGAGGATGATGGTGGGCCGGTAGAATTCTTCCACGATGCGCGAGGCCACGATGCCCACGATGCCGGGGTGCCAGTCCCCGCCGTAGAGCACCAGGGCCGGGCGCTGGCGCTGCTCCAGCTGGCGGCGGGCCTGCTCGCGGGCGGCGGCCCAGATGCGTTCCTCCTCCTCGCGGCGCTGGGTGTTGAGGGCATCCAGATGCCGGGCCAGGCGGAGGGCCTCCACATGATCCTTGCTGCGCAGCAGCCGGAGGGCGGTATCGGCCGCGCCCATGCGTCCGGCGGCATTGATGCGCGGCGCCAGACGGAAGACCACCTGTCCGGCGTTGAGGCGGGCGGCCGCGTCGGAACCGCTCACGGTCTTGAGGGCGGCGATGCCGGGACGGGCGGCCTCGGCCAGCTTGTCCAGCCCGCCGCGCACGAGGATGCGGTTCTGCCCGCCCAGGCGCATGACGTCGGCCAGCGTGCCCAGGGCCACCAGGTCCAGCACCCTGTCCATCTTGAAGCGGCGGCCCGTGTGCGGGGCCAGGGCCGCGTTGACGGCGGCCATGAGGAAGAAGGCCACGCCCACACCGGCCAGATGGGGGCAGGGCATGTCGTCTTCCGGGCCCAGGCGGGGGTTGCAGATGGCGTCGGCCGGGGGCAGTTCCGGCGGCGGCAGGTGATGGTCGGAGACGACCACGGTCATGCCCAGCTCGCGGGCGCGGGCCACGGCGGCCACATCGGAGATGCCGCAGTCCACGGTGAGCAGGATGCCGCAGCCCTGGGCGGCCAGTGCCTCGATGGCCGGGACGTTCAGGCCGTAGCCTTCGCTGCGGCGGTCGGGCACATGCCACAGGGTTTCCAGACCGTGGGCTTCCAGCACGTCCAGCACCAGCGTGGAGGACGTGATGCCGTCCACGTCATAGTCGCCCCAGACGGCCAGCTTCTTGCCGTCCAGCAGGGCTTTGCTGATGACCTCGGCCGCCTGCGGGAACTGGGGCCAGCGGGACGGCGGCACCAGATCGGGCAGACGCGCGGAAAGATAGGCGTCCAGCTCCTCGGGACTGTCCAGGCCGCGCCGCCAGAGGATGTCCAGCAGCAGGGGCGAGATGGAGAGCTCACGGGCCAGACCGCGCGGCGGCGAACCGGCGGGGGGCTCACGGAACAGCCAGCGCTTCATGCCGCCACCTCCACGACGGACGCACGACGCCGCATGCCGCGGCGACGGGACGTGACTGGGGTGCGGAAGAGGGCAGGAAGGGGGCTGGCTGTCATGCTGTCTCCTTTAGACGGCGGCTTGCATCTCGGCCTGGATGGCACGGGCGGCCCCGGCGGGCGAGGGGGCCTTGAGGATGGGACGTCCCACCACCAGGAAGTCGGCGCCGGCCTGCACGGCACGGGCGGGCGTCATGATGCGCTGCTGGTCGTCGGTATCGGCGCCCGCGGGACGGATGCCGGGGCACAGGCAGCGCAGCCCCTGACAGGAGGCCTTGATGCGGGCGGCCTCATGGCCGGAACAGACCACGCCGTCCAGGCCCCAGCCGCAGGCCTTACCGGCCAGCTCTAGGGCAAAGTCCGAGGGATCGGCGCTGATGCCGGGCATCTCGCCGGGGCCGAAGCTGGTCAGGGCCGTGACGCCGAAAAGCCGGGGAGCCTTGCTGCCGTAGCTGTCGGCGGCAATACGGGCCTCGCTGCACATGCGCTCGCCGCCCTGGCAGTGCAGGGTCAGCAGTTCCGCACCGGCGGCGGCAGCGGCCTTGACGGCCTGGGCCACGGTGTGGGGGATGTCGTAGAATTTCATGTCCAGGAAGACATGGAAGCCGAGGTCGTGCAGTTCGCGGATGATGTCCGGGCCGGCCAGGGTGAACAGTTCCATGCCCACCTTGCACCAGGGCACGGCGCCTTGCAGTTCGCGGGCCAGGACGAGAGCGTCTTCCTTGCGGGGCAGATCCAGAGCGACAATGAGTTGGGCAGCCATCGTTCTTCTTCCTTAAAGGAGGTGTCCGTTGTTCAGGGCCTCCACCAGTCCGGGGCGGCAGCGGGGGGCCAGGGTCGCGGCCAGGTAGGCGGCGCGCAGGTGGTCGTAAGCCGTGTCCAGGTCGTCATTGACGATGAGGGCATCATAGTGGGGCGCTTCCTGCATCTCGGCACGGGCGTTGGCCAGGCGGCGCAGGATGACTTCCTCGCTGTCCAGGCCGCGGCCGCGCAGACGGCGTTCCAGCTCTTCCACGGAGGGCGGCAGGATGAAGAGGAAGCGGGCGTCGGGCATGTTCTTGCGCAGCTGGGCGGCGCCCTGCACGTCGATGTCGAACAGGATGTCCTGGCCTTTGGCCAGCATCTCGCGCACGGGGGGCAGGGGCGTGCCGTAGAAGTTGCCGTGCACTTCGGCCCATTCGGCAAAATGGCCCTGGTCGCGCAGCTCCACGAAGCGCTCGCGGCTCAGGAAATGGTAGTCCCTGCCGTCCACTTCGCCGTCGCGGGGGGCGCGGGTGGTGCAGGAGACGGAATAGCCGAAGGTGGGGAATTCCTTGCGCAGGCGCTTGATGAGCGTGGTCTTCCCTGTCCCGGAGGGCGCGCTGATGACCAGCGCGATGCCGAGTCTGTTCATGATGTCAAAATCTCCTTCCGCAGGCGGGGCCCGCGGAGCTCAGTGTCGGACGACCGTGACGGCATACCGCCGGCTATTCGAGGTTCTGGACCTGCTCGCGGCACTTTTCCAGTTCGTTCTTGAAATCGACCACCATGCGCGAAAGCTGCACGTCGGGGATCTTGTTGCCGCAGGTGTTGATCTCGCGGAAGCATTCCTGCAGCGTGAAGTCCAGGCGGCGGCCGGCATCCTTGCCGGCATCCAGCAGCTCGTGCAGACGGGCAAGGTGGGTATGCAGGCGGGTCAGCTCCTCGGTGACGTCCAGACGGTCGGCCAGGATGGTGATCTCCTGCAGGAATCGGTTCTCGTCCAGGCCGTTGACGGCTTCCAGCGCCTCGTTGAGGCGTTCGCGCATGACGGCGGCGCGCTCTTCCTTGATCTCGGGCGCGCGCTCGGTGATGAGGCCGGTCCATTCCTCCATGCGCAGGATGCGGGAATGCATGTCGCGGGCCAGGGCGCGGCCCTCGGCGGCGCGGGCGTCGTTCCAGTCCTCCAGGGCCAGGGAAAGACCTTCTTCCAGGGCCAGGGTCAGGCCCTCGTCCACTTCGTCACCGGCATCGCCCCACAGAGCGGGCAGGGCGAGCAGGGCGTTGTAGTCGGGGGTGAAGGTCTCGCCGCGGCGGGCGGCCAGTTCTTTCAGGCTGTCCAGCATGGCGTCGGCCTGCATGGCGTCGAAGCGCGGCGCCGGGCCGGTGCCGCCGGTGTACTGGAGGGTCAGGCTGATGTCCACGCGGCCGCGGGAGGCGAAGCGGCGCACCACTTTTTCCAGGCGCGGCTCAAGGCTGCGCACGCTCATGGGCAGGCGCCATTTGAGGTCCAGATGGCGGCTGTTGACGCTTTTGACTTCCCATTGCTGGGTAAAGCCTTCGCTCTCTACCAGGCAGCGGCCGAAGCCGGTCATACTGCGCAGCATAATATCCCCCTGAAGTGAAAATATTCCGAAAGAATAGGCCAAGCAGCTCCATAATGCAAGGAACGCGCCCGCGCGGCCGGATACATGCCGCGGAAGGCGCGTTCCAACGATGGACGCCTCCTGACAGGAGACGCGGAGCCTAGGCTCAGGAGAACTTGCCGTTGCCGCCGCAGGCGGAAGCGGAGCCGGGCGCGGCGGGGGCGCTGCCGCAGCCGCCGGCCTGACCGCAACCGGCAAGGCCCTTGCCCATCCTGGAGGCCAGCGGATGCACCGGGCCGGGCTTGAAGGGGAAGGCGCCGGTCTTGAGCGGGCTGGGCACGCTCATCTGGCGCTGGGTCTCGGCATGGCCGCACTGGGGACAGGCGGGCGTTTCGTCGCCGAACGCCAGCTCCTCGAACCGGGCCCCGCAGGCGGGGCAGACAAAATCATACAGGGGCATGGAGCACTCCTTGCCATGTTTGGGGCCGCGACCGGGGCCGCGGGACAGTGAGGTGTATCGGCAGGCAGCCGGGACGGAAAAGCTCCGGCCTGCCTCTTGTCTGTAACGTTCCGCTGCTTATATAAGCAGCATATGAACGATGGCAAGAGCGGGCCCGGCTTCTTTGTCGGGGCGGGACGCCTTGCCGCACAGGAGTGTCACGATGAAAAAGATTCTGCTGCTGGCCGGCGATTATGTGGAAGATTATGAAGTGATGGTGCCTTTCCAGATGCTGCTGATGCTGGGCTACGAAGTCCACGCCGTCTGCCCGGGCAAAAAGGCCGGCGACTTCGTGCGCACGGCCGTCCATGACTTCGAGGGCGACCAGACCTACAGCGAGAAGCGCGGCCACAACTTCGCCATCAACCATGATTTCGACAAGGTCGATGTGGCCGATTATGCCGGTCTGGTGGTGCCCGGCGGGCGCGCGCCCGAATACCTGCGCCTCAACGAGCGCGTGCTGGAGATCGTGCGTGAATTCGACGCCGCCGGCAAACCCATCGCCGCCATCTGCCACGGCCCCCAGCTGCTGGTGAGCGCGGGCATCCTCAAGGGCCGCACCTGCACCTGCTATGCGGCGGTCAAGCCCGATGTGGTGGCCGCGGGCGCCACCTGGCATGACTTCAACGCCACGGCCAGCAACGCGGTGGTGGACGGCAACCTGGTCACGGCTCCGGCCTGGCCCGCGCATCCGGCCTGGATCGCCGCCTTCGTCAAGCTGCTGGGCGCCCAGATCAGCATCTAGCCGGTAAATATCCCCTGACGGGAAAAGAGGGAGCCCTGCCTTGCGGTACGGCTCCCTCTTTTGGCATCTGGCGCTGGCCGGTTGAGCGCCCGGGGCGCGAGACTGCACTCCACCCGCCATGCGGGGGCGGGCCGGTCAGCGTGTCCGTCCGCTCCCTGCGGCATCGGCAGCGGCACTGCGGCGAGGGCCCTCCCTGGAGCCCCCCGGCAACGAGGCCTAGTCCGCCAGCGGTTCCACCAGCAGGCCCTTGTCCGTGACGGAAAGGGGACGCACGGCCAGCAGGTCGCGACCGGGATGGGCCCCGGCGGGCAGGATGCAGGGCACATAGAATTCATTGACGCCCTTGACGGCCTTGCGACGGCGGGCAGGGGCCTGGCCGGGGGCGGGGCTGTCGGCGGCCAGCAGCATGCGCGGCAGGGCCAGCTGGGCCTGCCAGAAAGCCTGACGGCGCTCCTCCACGGCGGCGCGGACACGGGCGGCCCGCTCCTGCTTGACCTGCTGGGGCAGGTGCCCGTCGAAACGGTCGGCGGCGGTGCCGGGGCGGCGGGAATAGGGGAAGACGTGGGCATAGCTGAAGGGCGTCTCGCGCACGAAATCCAGCAGGCAGGCCACATCTTCCTCACGTTCGCCGGGGAAGCCCGCGATGATGTCCGCCCCCAGGCCCATGACGGGCCAGTGGGCGCGCAGGCGTTCCACGGCGCGCTGGAGCATGGCCGCCGTGTAGTGGCCGCGCCCCATGCGGCGCAGTACGGGCTGGCTGGCATGCTGCAGCGAGATGTGCAGCTGCGGGCAGAGCATGCGGCAGGACATGAGGGTCTCCACCCCTTCATCATCAAGCTGTGAAGGCTCCAGGGAGCTGATGCGGAAGCGGCCGCGCCCGGCGAATTCCGGGGCCAGGGCGGCATCCAGGCGGCGGAGCAGGCTCCAGAAATCCCCGAAAGCGGCATGGTCCCGGCCATACTGGCGCAGATTGATGCCCGAGATCATGATCTCGGCATGTCCGGCCAGCAGCAGGCGCCGGGCCTCGGCGATGACGTCTTCCGGCGGACGGCTCAGGCAGCGGCCGCGGGTGAGGGGCACGATGCAGTAGGTGCAGCGGTGCTGGCAGCCGTCCTGTACCTTGAGCACGGGGCGGGCGCGCCGGAAGCCGCTGATGGCAAAGGGCGGGTAGGAGGGGGCCCGCGTTTCTTCCGCCGGAGCCCGGGCTTCTTCCGTCCAGGGCCCGGCCAGCAGCAGGCGCTTGTCGCCCTGGGGCAGGACGAGGTCCGGCTGCACACAGTCCTCGTGGCCGTGCCGGCGGAAGTCCTCGAACAGGCGGGCCGCGCAGCCGGTCAGGATGAGGCGGGCGGCAGGGGCCGCACGGCGCAGACGGAACACGGCATTGCGGGCATCGCGTTCGCCCCGGGCCGTGATGGCGCAGCTGTTGACGCAGACCACATCCGCCCGGGCGGGGTCGTCGCATTCCACACCGCCACGGGCCTGCCAGGCCTCGCGCAGGGATTGCGTTTCGTACTGGTTCACCTTACAGCCAAAGGTAATGAAGAAGAATTTCCATGCTTGCATGGCTGCTATGTAGGGCAAAGGCCGTCCCCTTGACAAGAGGCGGCCGGGACCCGCTGGAGATGGACGATGAAAGGACGTGTGTGGCGGCATCCCTCCCGCTGGGGCGGGCTGCTGCTGTGGCTGTGGCTGCTGCCGCTGTGCTGTATGGCGGAGACGGATGGCGGTGAAAAGGGCGGGGCGCTGTCCGGCCTGTCCGCCGAGGACCGCATCAACCTGCTTTGCCTGCGTTCCGCCTATCCGCAGATAAGGGCCGTGGAATCCGGGCCCGAGGGCATCTGGCTGCGCCTGGAAGGGGAGCGGCGGGTGCTCTATGCCTCGGCAGCGGAACTGGCCGCCCATCCTTATGAGGATGCGACCCTGCTGGACAGGGAGCAGCGCCTGGCCCGGCGTCTCGATCCCGCACGCATGGATGTCTCGCTGCGCGCCAGCATGCACCTGCCCTATCTGCCGGACCCGGAACGGGCGGCCACGCCGCTGGGCTATTCGCCCGGTCGCTGGCGCAGCTATGCCTTTTTGAAGGCCCTGTACGGCGCGGACGCGGCCGCGGTCCGCCGGGGGCTGGGCGGGACCTCCCTGCAGGGCCGCAAGGTGCGGATGAGCGGGGCCGCCGTGCGGGCGCTGGCCGCTGTGGATGGCCGTTTGCGCGAGGCCGTGCGGCGGCGGCCGGAGCTCAGGCCCTGGCTGGTCTCGGCCGGAGGCTTTTTGTGGCGCCCCATCGCCGGGGAGCAGCGCCTGAGCCCGCATTCCTTCGGTATCGCCATCGACCTGAGCCCGCAGCGGGCGCCGTACTGGCGCTGGGCCAGGGTGGAGCGGCATCCCCTGCAGCAGTCCTACGACAGCGAGATCGTCCGGGCCTTCGAGGCCGAGGGCTTCATCTGGGGCGGCAAATGGCACGAATATGATCTGATGCACTTCGAATACCGGCCCGAGATCATGGCCAAGGCCCGGCTGCTGCACCAGCTGGAGGCGGCGGGCGGGAGCGGGCTTGAAGGCGCCCCGGGCGGGCCCGGCAGGGATGGCGGGAAAGCCGCCTGCCCTGTCCCGGACGGAAGGCAATAACAGCTGAAGGGCGCGTATCCCCGCGGGCCGCTCCCCGGCAGGGCAGCGGCCCGCGGATGACCTGGGGCGTGAGACGGCGGCGCAGAAAGCGTCCGCAAAAAAAGGAGGGGTCCTGCGGGGCCCCTCCTTTGTCGTCATCATGGCAGGACAGGCTAGTCCTGGCCGGTGGCCGCAGCCTCGTCCACGACCCAGATCAGGTCGCCCACGCCGGGGCGCACCATCTGGGCGGGCAGGGTGGGTTCGGCCAGCAGGTCCAGCACCTGGCTCAGCACCTGATGCTTTTCCTTGCCCGTGACCAGGAACATGCAGCAGCGGGAGTTGTTGATGACCGGCAGGGTCAGGGTCAGGCGGTCGGCCTTGCGTTCGGGCACATACTGGTCGATGACCAGGCGTTTGCGCTCGGCCAGGGCAGGGGAGTTGGGGAAGATGGAGCCGGTGTGGCCGTCATCGCCCATGCCCAGGATCATGAAGTCGAAGCGGGGCAGGTCGTTGGGCCCGATGTTGAAGTCCTGGCGGATCTGCTGCTCGTATTTGACGGCGGCCTCCACAGGGTCGATGTCGCCGCGCATGCGGTAGAAGTGGGTGGCGGGCACATGGCTCAGCAGCTCGCGGCGGGCAAGGCCGTAGTTGCTGTCCGGGTGTTCGGGGCCCACGCAGCGTTCGTCCACCCAGAAAAAGGTCATCTTGTCCCAGGGCAGGCGGTCGGCCCAGTCTCTGGCCGCCAGCAGACGGAACAGGGGGATGGGCGTCTGCCCGCCGGAAAGGGCGATGCGGAACACGCCGCGCTCGGCCACGGCTTCCTCACAGGCGGCGGCCAGGATATGGGCGGCGCGCTCGGCCATGGCGGCAGGATCTTTATGGATATGCACGGAAAGATGGATGGATCTGCTGCGCGCTTTCATGGTGGTCTCCTTATTATGGACTGTGCAATAAAAACGGCGCGGCGCGGGATGCCGCCCGTGTTGCTGGCATTTCCTTCAGGACGTACCACCATAATGCAGGCCGGTGCCGGCGGCAAGCCCCCAGAGGCCTGTCCGGGGATATCTGGGGGGCGGGAAGGCCGCGAATCCCCTGCCCTGCGCTGTCCGGGAACAGAAAAAATTTTTCCTGTGATTCAGGGATGCTGCTTTTGTGCCGGCGGGTGTCCGCTGGTGCGCAGGGCGTCGCATTCCATGACGGGGCGGGAGGTGTCCAGACGGGGACGCAGGCGCAGGGGCAGGGGCGTGCCCGTACGGCGGGGCGCCATGTCCAGGCGCAGGACGCACCAGGCCCCGAAGGGCAGGCGGGAGAGGGCCGCGGCGCGCACCTTCGTCCCGTGATGCCAGCGGCAGGCGGGCCGCCAGAGGCAGCTTGCCGCGTGCAGCCGTCCCGGACGGGCGGCCAGCAGGCGCCAGACCGTCCAGAAGGGCAGGGAATGCCCGGGCCAGGCATGGCGACGCCCGTGCAGCCGCCAGGCCAGCCAGGGCAGCGAGGCGCTGTTCCAGAAGGTGATGACCAGACCGCAGGCCGCCACGCGACAGGCTTCGCCCAGTGCCGCGGGCAGGGCGGCGGGCGGCAGTTCGTCGGCCCGCAGCAGCACCCAGTCGAAGCTGTTGTCGTCAAAGGGCAGCCAGTCCGGGGCCGCGGCTTCGATCTCCACGCCTTGCGGGGCCCGGTGACGGGCCTGTTCCCGCAGGGCCGGAGAGGGCTCGCAGGCGCTCAGGTCGAAGCCGCCCTGCCAGAGCGGGGGCAGGATATGCCCCGCGCCGCAGCCGGCCACCAGCAGTTCCCTGCCCCGGCGCGGCCAGGGGGCCAGCATGGAGAGCAGCAGGGCTGTCCTTTCCGGCAGGGCGATGTGCTGGTGGAACGGGTGTGGGGGCTGGAGGGGCATGCGGGCTCCTTGGTGGGGGTTCTCTGTCCTGTTACTGTAGGGCCTGCCGGAGGGTCAGGCAAGGGGGCTGCGGGATGCGTCCCCGCTCCCGCAGGGGGAGCGGGCCTGCGGGAGAGGGAAAGAGGGGCCGGTGGATACGGCTCAGGAGGCGACGTCTGGCTGCGGCGCGCGCAGGACCAGCAGCAGGATCTCGGAAGGCACGCCCAGGCGCAGGGGAAAGCCGCCCCACAGGCCGCTGCCGGGCCCCACATACAGCCGGGCCTTGTCCCGGGCATACCAGCCGCGCACGAAGCCGCCGTTGAACAGGGCCACGCCCTGATCCAGCAGCAGGGCCAGCCCGCCGTGGGTATGGCCGGAAAGCTGCAGATCGATGTCCGGGGCCGTCTGGTGGAAGAGCTCCGGCTTGTGGGCCATGAGGATGCGCGGCCGGGGCGTCCCTTCCAGGGCCGTGTGCGGATCGGGGCCGGGCAGGCCGAAGCGTCCGGCCGCATTGTCGGTGACACCGGCCACGGTCAGGTGGCTGCCCCGCACCGGCAGCACCACGGCCCCGTTCTCCAGCAGGGTGATGCCGTGGGCGCGCAGCACAGGGCGCCAGGCGGGCAGGCCGGAATAATATTCATGGTTGCCCGGGCAGGCGAAGACGCCCAGCGGCGCCCGCAGGTCGGCCATGGGAGCGAAATCCCCGCGCCGCAGGGCGGGGCTGCCGTCCATGAGGTCGCCCGTGAGCAGGATGAGGTCCGGCCTGAGGGCATTGGTCCTGTCCACCACGGCCCTGGTCCATGCGGCGGGAAAGTTGCGGCTGATGTGCAGGTCCGTGAGATGGGCCACGCGCAGGCCGTCCAGGGCGGGGGGCAGACCGGGCAGGACGATCTCCTGCGTGCGGACCTCGGGGATGCGCAGGGCCGCGGGCACGGCCAGGGCCGTCATCACCAGGGCCATCAGCAGCAGGACGGCCATCTGCCGGTTGCTGCCGGGCAGGGCCGGAAGGCCCGGACGCAGGCGGCGTGCCAGCCACCAGACAAGGCAGGCTCCGTCCCGGAGCAGCGAGAGCAGGGCCAGCAGGAAGAAGAGCACATGCGGCACGCCCGTGCTGACCAGGACCCAGCGCGGCAGCTCGGGGTTGAAGGTGGCGTAGAGCAGGGAAAAGATGTGCAGCCGGAAGCCCACCAGCAGTACCAGCAGGGCCAGCAGCATCTTGAGCGGCCGCGTGCAGCGCAGGGGCAGCACGCAGCGGACCAGCATGTAGACGCAAAGGAGGGTCGTGACGATCTTGAGCATAGGCAGGGACGAAGCGGAGCGGGGAGGGCGAGGCTCCGGGACAGGCGGCAGGGAGAGCGCCCGGGGAACGCCGGGGCCGGATGGGGGAAGGAGGGGCATCCCCGGGGGACGCCCCTCCCGAAGGGGCCTAACGGGCGGCGATGGCTTCCACTTCCACCTGGGCGCCCAGCGGCAGGCTCTTGATGGCCACGCAGGAACGGGCGGGGAAGGGTTCGCGGAAGTACTTCTTGTAGACTTCGTTGACCTTGGGGAAGTCGTTCATGTCGGCGATGAACACGGTGGTCTTGACCACATGGGCGGTGGTCAGGCCCTGGGATTCCAGCAGGGCCACCACATTCTTGCAGCACTGCTCGGCCTGGGCGCAGATGTCGCCTTCCACCAGCTTGCCGGTGGCGGGGTCCAGCGGGATCTGGCCGGAAAGGAAGAAGATGTCACCCACGCGGATGCCCTGGCTGTAGGGGCCCACGGCGGCGGGAGCGTTGGGGGTGCTGATGACGTCCTTGTTCATGGGGAACTCCTTGGATGTTGCTGCTACTTGAAGACAGGCAGCAGGTTGAAGACGTACAGGGTGTGGCAGACGGCCACGATGATGCCGTAGACCAGCAGCAGGGGCACGGTGGTGGAGCCGCCGGGCACGCGGTACAGGCTGGCCTGGAACTTGCGGCGGCTGGCGCGCAGCAGCAGGGCGGGCACGATGACCGACCAGATGGAGGCCGCCAGACCGGCCCAGCCGATGGCGGGCAGGAAGCCGTCGGGCCAGATGATGCCGCCGATCATGGGCGGCACGAAGGTGATGAGCATGGTCTTGGTGCGGCCCAGGCGGCTGTTGTCGAAGCCGCACAGGTCGGCCATGTAGTCGAACAGGCCAAGGCCCGCGCCCAGGAAGGACGTGGCGATGGCGAACAGGGCGAAGGCCTCCAGCATCTTGAGGATGATGCCGCCCAGGCTGGTGCCGGAAGCGGCCACCAGGTCGCCCACGTTGGTGATGTGCTTGAAGTCCTCGCGCGGGATGATGCCGTCGGCGGCGGCGATCCAGACCACATAGCAGAGCAGGGCGATGACCGTGCCGATGCGCAGGCAGCTGTTGATGGTGCGGGCGTCCTTGCCCAGATATTTGATGAGGCTGGGCACCGAGGCGTGGAAGCAGAAGGAGGTCAGATAGGTGGAGGCCGCGCCGAAGATGAAGATGAATTCGCCGCTCTGGCCATCCAGGCCCAGCATGGCATCCAGGCGGGCCTGGCCGATCATGCCGCCGATGGACAGCAGGAAGGTGATGACCATGCCGCCCATGAGGATGGCGGACAGGCGGTCCACCGCCCTGGAGCTCCACCAGACGCAGGCCGTGAGCAGGATGGTGAAGATCAGGCTGGTGAGGACGCGGGGCGGCGTGATGCCCCAGCTGGACTGCAGGGCATGCTGGACCACGGAGCCGCCGCTGCTGACGTAGGCATAGACCAGCGTGTAGAGCACGAAGGCCACGGAAAAGCCGTTGAGCACGCTCCAGAAGGAGCCCAGGGTGTTCTGCACCAGGGTGTGCAGGCTGTCGCCGGGCTCGAAGAGCAGGTTGACTTCAAGAATGGCCTGGCTGGCGCGCAGCATGCAGAACCACGAGAGCAGCATGAGCACCATGGACCAGTTGAACCACATGCCGGCCGAGGTCATGGGCAGGGCCAGCATGCCCGCGCCGATGGCCGTACCGGCCACCATCATGGAACCGCCCAGAGTGCGTTGGAAACCCTCACCGAAAATGAACTTCATGAATCCTTCTCCCCGGAATCAGACGTTACGGGACGCGTTGCCCAGAAGTTGGAGAGCAGCGCGCCGGAAATGTTCTGCCAGACGCTGAACAGGGCGCCGGCAATGGCGGCGGCAGGCGTGAAGTGCGCCAGCGCCAGGGCTGTGGCCAGCCCGGAATTCTGGGTACCTATCTCTATGGCCAGGGCGCGGCGGCGCGGCGGCGAAAAACGCAGCCGGCAGGCGGCGAACCAGCCCACGGCCAGGCCAAGGCCGTTATGGGCGATGACCGCCGCGAAGATGGCGGGCCCGGCCGAAAGGATGTTCCGCGCATTGACGGCGATGATGCCGGCGATGACCAGGGTGATGACCAGGGCCGAGGCCAGCGGCAGGAAGGGCATGAGCCTGTCCACCAGGCCACGCTGGAAATGGTGCAGCAGCAGGCCCAGCAGCACGGGCACCAGCACGATCTTGACGATGGACCAGAACAGGCCGCCCATGTCCACCGGCACCCAGACGCCGCCCAGCAGCCAGGTCAGCGGCGGGGTCAGCAGCAGCGAGACCAGGGTGGCCGCCGCCGTCATGGCCACGGAAAACGCCACATCGCCGCGGGCGATGAAGGTCAGCACGTTGGAGGCCGTCCCGCCCGGGGCCGTGCCCACCAGGATCATGCCCATGGCCAGTTCCGGCGGCAGGGCGAACACATGGCACAGACCGAAGGCCAGCAGCGGCATGCAGCCGAACTGCACCACCAGGCCCAGCCCCAGGTCACGGGGGTGCCGCAGCACATGGCTGAAGTCCTGCCAGTGCAGGGTCATGCCCATGCCCAGCATGATGATGCCCAGCATGGCGGAAATATGCGGCGCCACCCAGGAAAAGATCCAGGGCTGCCACAGGGCCAGCGCCGAGAAGGCGATGATGATGCCACCCATGAAGCGGGTCAGGGCGACACTGAGCCTGCGCAGAACCGACAGCATGCGGCCTCCTCCTTTGCGGACAGGATGAACCATGCATCTTGGCAGAGTCAGGGCGGCAAATCAAGCCGTTCATCCGGCTGCGGGAACAGGCGGGCCTCCGGCCGGGGATGCGGCCCAAAGGCCGCCCGCGCTCTCCGGCCGCCGGGCGTGTGCCCGTGCCTGCGGCGCGTGCTTGAAATGTGGCGCAAGCCCGGCTAGACTGTACGCCCTGCCGGCCTGGCCGGCACACATCACTTTTGAGGATACTATGAGCAACGAACCGGACAAGATCATTTATTCCATGATCCGCGTGTCCAAGCGCCACGGCCAGAAAGAAGTGCTGAAGGACATCTCCCTCTCGTACTTCTACGGGGCCAAGATCGGCGTCCTGGGCCTCAACGGCGCGGGCAAGTCCAGCCTGCTGAAGATCCTGGCCGGTGTGGACGAAGCCTTTGACGGCAAGACCGTGCTGGCTCCCGGCTACACCATCGGCTATCTGGAGCAGGAACCCCTGGCCGGGGAGACCCGCACCGTGCGCGAGGTGGTGGAAGAGGGCGTGAGCGAACTCATGGCCATCGCCAGGGAGTTCGAGGAAATCAATGCCCGTTTCGCCGAACCCATGGAACCTGAGGAGATGGACACCCTCATCGAGCGCCAGGCCCAGGTGCAGGAACTGATGGACCACAAGGGCGTGTGGGATCTGGATGCCCGGCTGGAAATGGCCATGGACGCCCTGCGCTGCCCGCCGGCCGACATGCCCGTGGACAAAATCTCCGGCGGCGAGCGCCGCCGCGTGGCCCTGTGCCGCCTGCTGCTGCAGGCCCCGGACATCCTGCTGCTGGACGAACCCACCAACCATCTGGATGCCGAGTCCGTGGCCTGGCTGGAGCGTTACCTCTCCACCTTCCCCGGCACGGTCATCGCCGTGACCCATGACCGCTACTTCCTGGACAACGTGGCCGGCTGGATCCTGGAGCTGGACCGCGGCCGGGGCATCCCGTGGAAGGGCAACTACTCCTCCTGGCTGGAACAGAAGCAGAAGCGCCTGGCCGGTGAGGAAAAGGCCGAAGCCGACCGCCAGAAGACCCTGGCCCGCGAACTGGAGTGGATCCGCATGTCGCCCAAGGGCCGCCACGCCAAGGGCAAGGCCCGCATCAACGCGTACGAAGCCATGCTCTCCCACGAGAGCGAGAAGCGCGCCCCGGATCTGGAGATCTACATCCCGCCGGGACCGCGCCTGGGCAAGAGCGTCATCGAACTCGCCGGCGTCAGCAAGAGCATGGGCGACCGTGTGCTCATGGAAGATGTCAATGCCATCATCCCGGCCGGTGCCATCGTGGGCATCATCGGTCCCAACGGCGCGGGCAAGACCACGCTCTTCAGGATGCTGGTGGGCCAGGAACAGCCCGATACCGGCACCGTCAAGGTGGGCGATACCGTGCAGTTCGCCTATGTGGACCAGGGCCGCGAGTCCCTGGAGCCGGGCAAGAGCGTGTACGACATCATCAGCGAAGGCCACGACACCATCAGGCTGGGCAGCCGCGAAGTCAACGCCCGTGCCTACTGCACGCGTTTCAACTTCCACGGTGCCGACCAGCAGAAGAAGGTGGACGTGCTTTCCGGTGGCGAGCGCAACCGCCTGCACCTGGCCCGGATGCTGAAATCCGGCGCCAACGTGCTGCTGCTGGACGAACCCACCAACGATATCGACGTCAATACCATGCGCGCCCTGGAAGACGCCCTGGACAACTTCGCCGGCTGCGTGCTGGTGGTGAGCCACGACCGCTGGTTCCTGGACCGCATCGCCACGCACATCATGGCTTTCGAGGGCGACTCCAGCGTCATCTTTTTCGAGGGCAACTTCAGCGAATACGAGGAAGACCGCAAGAAGCGCCTGGGCAAGGAGGCGGAGACCCCGCACCGGCCCAAGTTCCGCAAGCTGACCCGCTGATGCCCGCCGCGGCTGCCCCGTTGCTCCGTGCCCCTGCCGGCACGTCCGCCTCGGGGCAGCCCGGCCCTTGCCGCCGGGACATGCCGGCAGGCAGGGCCTCCCCGGAGGCGCGGCATGGTGCCGCGTCCCCGTCCCGGCCGGGGCACCCTTCCCGGCCTTTTCCGCCGCATTCCTGTCCGGGGCGTCCGTCCCGGGTATCCCGTTTTCTTTCCCCGGTCTGGACCCGGGCCGCCTGCCGGTCCCGGACAGGACGACATCACTGACTTGGAAAGTCAGGAACAGGATGATGAAGCAAAAGACAACCGGACACCGTCGTATCCCTTTCCGCCTGCTGGGGGCCTCGCTCCTGCTGGCGGGCATGAGTCTTGTCCCCGTATCCGGGCCGGTCTGGGCCCGCGAGGGCGCCACCGCGGCCACGTTCGGCCTGGTGGACGAAGCGCCGCACACCTTCCTGCGTCCCGGACATGTTTCCCTCTTCCCCACCCATGCGCTGGTGCAGGGGGAAGAAGAGCTGGAGGTCCGTGTGCGGGACGGCGTGGGGCGTGTGGAACTTTTTGTGCCCGAGGGCGCCCGCAACCTGCAGTTCGATCTGGGGGACGTGCGTCTTGCCAGCTGGCGCAGCCGGGTGGCTCCGGCCGCCGTGGGCGATGGTGACGCCCGCCGCCGCCAGGACCTGCTGGCCCGCAAGCGCGCCGTGGAAGGCGAGCTGGAGGCCGTCTCGGCCCGTCTGGGCCTGTGGACGGCCCACGCCGGGGAACGGAGCCTTGAGGCCCTGGAAAAGCTGGATGCCCGCATGGCCGAAGTCATCCCCCGGCTGCGTGAGCGCCAGGGCGCCCTGCAGCGGGAACTGAAGACCCTCAGCAGCGTGCTGGTCAGCCTGCCGCGCGTGACGGAGAGCGGCCAGCTGGTGATCCTGCTGCTGGACGGCATGCCGGCCGGGAAGGTCCGCGTGCGCTATGCCTACACGCTGGACAACAGCGGCTGGGATCCCGTCTATGACCTGGACGCACGGCCGGAAGAAGGGATCGTGCGCGTGCTCCTGGCGGCCCGGCTGCGCCAGAACTCGGGCATGGACTGGCGCGGTTGCGACCTTTCCATCGTCTGGCAGGACGCCCGGCCGCTGGATGCGCCCGCCCTGCCGGTCTGGCGGGTGGACGAGGGCCCGGTGCCGCGTCCCTATGCCCGGGCCGCCGCGGAATTCAAGTCCGCGCCCGTGATGCTGGCCGACAGCGCGGCCGGCGCTCCCGCCGCGCCCGTGCCGGTACTGGACAAGGGCACCTATGCCCGCTGGGACCTGGGCCGCGTGACCCTGCCGCAGGGACAGGAACACCTCGTTTTGCGGCAGGAGGAATGGAAGGCCCCCCTGCAGTGGGTGGCCCGGCCCGACGGGCAGGGCAGCCCGGTGTGGCTGATGGTGGAACGGGTGCTGGACAGCACCCCCTGGCCTTCGGCGCAGGCCGAGTTCTCCGTGGACGGCCTGCCGGTGGGCTCTGGGCGTTTCGTGCCCGAGGGCAACAGGGTGCGCCTTTATTTCGGGGTGGACCCCCGGGTGTCGGTGACCACCACCACGGACGACAAGCGCCGTGGCGAGACCGGGATCATCGGCAAGCGCCAGACCTGGAGCTGGAACTGGACCTATACGGTGCACAATGCGCGTGCCCGGGCCGTGACGGTGCGCGTGGAGCGCCCCGAGCCCCTGCCGGTCAACAAGTCCGTGGATGTGTCGCTGGACGGTACCCGGCCGCAGAAGGGGGGGGACCACAGCCTGTTCTGGAAGGTGGAGGTGCCCGCGGGCGAGAGCCGCAGCATCAGCCACGGCGTGAACGTCAGCGCACCGGCCGAGCTGGACCTGAACCCTGTGGCACCGTGATGCTGTTTTTTTGACGTGATGCCCTTCCCGCCGTCGGGGCGGCAGAAGGGCAGAAGACAAGGGCGGGGCATCCCGCCCTTTTTCCGTTCCCGCCCGGGCTGTCCGCCGGGAGGGAAGCGGGAAGGGAAAGGCATCCGTGCATGCCTGGAGAGCGGGCATGGTATGCCGGGGGAAGGCGGGGGCGTTTTTTGTAAAAACTGTCCCCGCCTTCCCCCGGACGCCCATCCACCCCTGAAAAAACGTTTGTCCAGGTCTGTCTGCCGGTCCCCGTCGCTGGCTGGAGAGGGAGCAGGCAGGGCAGTTGTCCATATCAAGGATGGGAAAAAAAGGCAGGCTGGTACCCGGCAGCATCGGCCAGGGCGACGCGCCGGAGAAGGGAGTGCCCTGGGCGCAGGGCAGCCCGGTCCATGCGGGGCGGCAGGCCGAAGGAGCGCGTGCCGCGTCCTGCCGGGGCGGATACGGCAGGGCGCCATCCGGGGGCACAGGGATGCGGTGCCGGTGCGCGCGGCACCGGCGGCCATGAGAGCAAGGCAAAATGCCGTATGTGATATTTTATAAAATAAAACCGGGGAGTTCCCCCGATTTTGGTCTTGCGGCCTGCGGGCGGGGAGCCTATAGTCGCTGACCTCTGCGGAGCTGTTCCGCTGTATTCTGTCCTTTGAGGGAACGAGGTGCGTCATGTCAGAACATACGCTGCACTATGGTGATATTTCCTGGACCATGCCGGTGGCCGACAAGAACCTGGCGGCCGTGCTGGAGTCCAATCCTGTATCCTTGCCGGTCATGGAACCGGATCAGGCCGTGCGCGAGGCCCTGCGCCATCCCATCGGCTCGCCCTGCCTGAAGGACATCGTCAGCCCCGGCGAGAAGATCTGCCTGCTGGTGCCCGATGTGACCCGTTTGTGGCAGTCCCCCGCGGTCTACGTCCATGTGATGGTGGAAGAGCTCAATGCCTGCGGCATCCCCGACAGTGACATCCTCATCGTCACGGCCACGGGCACGCACCGTGCCCATGTGGGCGACGAACAGGCCCGCCTGCTGGGCGAGGACATTTGCCGCCGCATCCGCGTCGTCGACCATGACTGCCGCGATACGGCCCATCTGGTGCATGTGGGCGATACCAGCCGCGGCACGCCGGTGTGGTTCAACAGCTACGCCATGGCCTGCGACAAGATCATCATCACCTGCGGCGTGGTCTATCACTTCCTGGCGGGCTTCGGTGGCGGCGGCAAGATGCTGCTGCCCGGCATCGCCGGGTACGAGACCATCCAGCGCCACCACAAGCAGGCCCTGAACCCCGGTTTCGGCAACGGCACCAATGCCGACGTGCGCAGCGCCAACATGGCGGACAGCAACATCTTCCATGCCGACATCTTCGAGGCCGCGGCCATGGCCCGCCCCTGCTTCGGCCTCAATGTGGTGGTCAATGACGACTACCGCATCCTCAAGGCCTTCGCCGGCGACTGGGTCCAGTCCCATGCGGCGGCCTGCCGTCTGGTGGACAGCATGGAGGGCGTGACCATCCACGAGCGCACGCCCCTGGTGGTGGCCAGCGCGGGCGGCTATCCCAAGGACATCAACCTGTACCAGACCATCAAGCTGCTGAGCAACGCCCTGAGCGCCGTGCAGCCGGGCGGGACCCTGATCCTGCTTTCCCGCTGTTCCGAAGGCTTCGGCAACCCCGACACGGAGAGGCAGATCTGTGCCTACAGCGACATGCAGGCCCGCGAGAAGGCCCTGCGCGATACGTTCTCCATCGGCAGCTATGTAGGCTTCCTGTTCGCCGAGGCGGCCGAGAAACACAACCTCATCCTGGTGACGGACATGGATGCCGCCCTGTTCGGCAAGACGAAGCTGCACGTCTGCCACACCCTGGACGAGGCCCTGGACATGGCCCGCCATTTCCTGGGGCAGGAGCTGGACGTGCGCACCACCATCATGCCGCACGGCGCCTCGACCCTGCCCAAGCTGGCGGTCTAGCGGCACCAGGCCGGCGCGGGCATCCCCGGGGTGCCCGCGTCAGGGACAGGAGGGCTTCCGGCCGGATGGCGCGGCCCGGGCGGTACGCCATCCGTGCCCGGGGCCGTGCCGTTTTCCCTGCCCTGTTTTTCCGGGGGAGGCCTGTTCCCCCCCCCCGCCGGAAGGGGACGCCCGGCCGGCCGGGAAGCTGTGAAAAACAGCGCAGGCAGCGCGGCCTGCAAAGCCGGAAATCCCGCCAGCCCAGAGCTGGCGCGGGCTTTGGCAAATTGCCTGTCTTGGCGCAGAGTTGCGATTTTTTACAAGTATTTCAAGTTGTTAAAAAATACTTACAAAAAACCTGTGTTGACACTTGAGGCACCTTTTGCCATCTTGAGCGGGCAGAAGCGCTGCTACGAGCTTCATCGGGAATCCCGTGAGATCCGGGAGCGGACCCGCCGCCGTAAGTCGCAGAACCTGCTCCCCCCGTGGGCCACTGGCAGCCGCCGGGAAGGCCGGGAGCAGGGTGACGAGCCGGAAGACCTGCTTCTGCCGCTTGTCCATGGGGACAGCCTCACGGCAACGGGTTTTTGCCGCTGGGAAGGGACGTCATGACAGTCTGTCGCCGTATCGGCCGCCGGACGTCCGCATCTTTTTTCCACCTTTTTTCGTGATTTTTCAGGGCCCGGGACCTCCCGCACAGGGAGGGTCTTTTGTGTTGACCCTAAAACGGGCCGCAACAACAACCATCTTGGATCTGGAGCAGGAAAACATGCTTGCGAGCATCATCAAGCGGGACGGGACCGAGGTCGCCTTCGATTCCGTCAAGATTCTCAATGCCATCACCAAGGCCAACAAGGCGTCCGGCGAGGACATGTCCCCCACGGATCTCCTGTTCGTCACCGAAAAGGTCTGCCGCAAGCTCGAAGCCCAGAACCTCCGCCATGTGGAAGAGATCCAGGACGTGGTGGAAGAGACCCTGATCCAGTACGATTACGCCAAGACCGCCAAGGCCTACATCCTGTACCGGGCCGAGCACACCAAGCGCCGCAACGCGGAATCGTACCTGATGGAGATCTACAAGACCCTGACCTACGCGCCCGCCATCGAGGAAGACATCAAGCGCGAGAACGCCAACATCGACGGCGATACGGCCATGGGCACCATGCTCAAGTACGGTTCCGAAGGGGCCAAATATTTCACCGACAACTACGTCCTGCCCAAGGACGCCTCGGCCGCGCACATCAACGGTGACATCCACATCCATGACAAGGATTTCTACATGCTCACCGAGACCTGTTGCCAGATCGACCTGATCCCGCTGTTCCGCAACGGCTTCTCCACCGGTCACGGCCATCTGCGCGAGCCCAATTCCATCGAGAGCTATTCCGCCCTGGCCTGTATCGCCATCCAGGCCAACCAGAACGAGATGCACGGCGGCCAGAGCGTGCCGCACTTCGATTACGCCATGGCCGGCGGCGTGGCCAAGACCTTCCGCAAGGAATACCGCCATGCCTTCACCGCCTTCGTGCGCATCAGGACGGGCATGGATGCCGCCCGGGCCGAGGAGTTCAGCCAGCAGATCCTGCTGCCCGTGATGCCCGCCATCCGCATGGCCGATGTGGACGAACTGGGCAAGCGCCTGGAAGGCCTGGTGGCCGGGAACGAGCGCGAGCTGGTGCGTGCCGCCCATGCCTACGCCGCCGAGGAAGCCCTGCGCATCACCGACCGCCGCACCTATCAGGCCATGGAAGCCTTTGTGCACAACCTGAACACCATGAATTCCCGCGCCGGCGCGCAGGTGCCCTTCAGCTCCGTCAACTACGGCACCGATACCTCCGCCGAGGGCCGCATGGTGGTGCGCAACCTGCTGCTGGCCACCCAGGCCGGTCTGGGCAGCGGCGAGACCTCCATCTTCCCGGTGCAGATCTTCAAGGTCAAGGAAGGCGTCAACTACAACGAAGGCGACCCCAACTACGACCTGTTCAAGATGGCCATCAAGACCTCGGCCATGCGCCTGTTCCCCAATTTCAGCTTCCTGGATGCGCCGTTCAACCTGCAGTACTACAAGCCCGGCGACTACAACAGCGAAGTGGCCTACATGGGCTGCCGCACCCGCGTGCTGGGCAACGTGTACGACCCCGACCGCCAGGTGACCTGCGGCCGCGGCAACCTGAGCTTCACGTCCATCAACCTGCCCCGCCTGGGCATCGAGGCCAGGGGCGACCTGGACCGCTTCTTCCAGCTGCTGGATGACCAGATCGACCTGGTGTTCCGCCAGCTGCTGCACCGCTTCGACATCCAGTGCTCCAAGAAGGTGCGCAACTATCCCTTCCTGATGGGCAACGGCATCTGGCTGGATTCCGAAAAGCTGGACTGGGACGACAGCGTGGCCGAAGTGCTCAGGCACGGCACCCTGACCGTGGGCTTCATCGGCCTGGCCGAGACCCTGGTGGCCCTGACCGGCAAGCATCATGGCGAGAGCGAAGAGTCCCAGAAGCTGGGCCTGCGCATCGTGGAGCACATGCGCAAGCGCTGCGATGACGAAGCCGCCAAGACGCATCTCAACTTCACCCTGATCGCCACGCCTGCCGAGGGCCTGAGCGGCCGCTTCGTGGCCCTGGACCGCAAGAAGTACGGCGTCATCAAGGGCGTCACGGACCGGGAGTACTACACCAACTCCTTCCATGTGCCCGTGTATTTCCCCATCAAGGCCTTCCGCAAGATCGAGCTGGAAGCGCCCTACCACAGCTTCACCAATGCCGGTCACATCACCTATGTGGAGCTGGACGGCGATACCTGCAAGAACCTGGAAGCCTTCGAGACCATCATCCGTTTCATGCACGACAAGGGCGTGGGCTACGGATCCATCAACCATCCGCTGGACCGCGACCCCGTGTGCGGCTATGTGGGCGTCATCAACGGCCAGTGCCCCCGCTGCGGGCGCAAGGAGGGCGAGGCCGTGAGTCAGGAAACGCTCAAGATGCTGCGCCGCAAGTATCCGCACATGCCCCGCTGCTGCCGTTAGTTTCCGTCACTTTTTACCCCAAGAGGAGGAGCCTGGACCATGCTGATGAAATCTGAACTGACCGAGACCAAAGCCGAAGTGAAGATGGTGGGCGAAGGCGTGCCCTTTGAGCGCGTGCGCCGCATCACCGGCTATCTGGTGGGGACGCTTGACCGTTTCAACAACGCCAAGCGTGCCGAAGAACGCGACCGCGTCAAGCATGCCTAGGCTCCGCATCAGCGGCATCGTGGAAGAGTCCATCGTGGACGGCCCCGGCCTGCGCTATGTGGTCTTCACCCAGGGCTGTCCCCATCATTGCCCGGGCTGTCACAATCCGCAGACCCATGATTTCGACGGTGGAGAATTCCGGGACACGGACGACATCCTGCGCCAGTTCATGGAAAATCCCCTGTTGGCGGGCATGACCTTTTCCGGCGGTGAACCCTTCGTCCAGGCCGGGCCCCTGTGCCACCTGGCCGATGCCGTGCACGCCGCGGGCAAGAACGTCTATGCCTACAGCGGCTATACCTGCGAGGAGCTCTACGGCCTTGCCCGGAAGATCCCGGCCGTGGGGCAGCTGCTGGACAAGGTGGACGTGCTGGTGGACGGCCCCTATGTGGAGGCCCTGCGCGATCTGGAGCTGGACTTTCGCGGCAGCTCCAACCAGCGTGTCCTGGACAGGGCCGCCATCGAAGCCCTGCGCCCCGTGGAGGCGTGATTTTTAGCGGGGGCCCGGCAGGGGGAAGGGGCGTTTTTTGTAAGAACTCCCCCTTCCTTCCCCCAGGCCCCCATCCAACCCCGAAAAAACTTTTTTCAGGGCTGCATGCCGGTCCCCATCGTTGTGCGACGGTGGCTGGTGTGGCAGCACTCCTGTCAAAACGCCTGCCTTGTGCAGGCTTTTTTTTCGCAGGAAAAGACGGCCTGCCGGCGGCAGTCCCGGAGGGCGTGTCCCGCTGTTGCCGCATGCCTCGGCCGGATGGCGGGGAAAGGGGGCTGTCTGTCGTCATGGCGGTGCCGAAGCGGACGCCTCAAGACCAGGGGCCGGGTGACCGATGTCGGCCTGGGGGCGATGTCTGTCCCGCCTGCGGGAAGACGGCGCGGCCTTCATCATCCATACGGACACCGGGCGTGACGGCGTGCAGTGCGGCGTCGATCTGGCGGTTCCGCGTCATCTGGACGAGATTTCCGCCGTGCCGGCCAGCAGCCGTTGGTCTTCTCCCGGCATCCCCGGCCGCACGGGGCAGGGGGGCTCCGGGAGAAGACTCCAGGCTAACTCGTGCGCAACAGGATCATGCCGATGATGAGCAGGCCCATGCCGGCAAAGGCGCAGGGCCTGAGACGCTGGCGCAGGAAGAGCCAGCCGCACAGCGAGGTGCCCAGAATGCCGAGGCTGCCCCACATGGCATAGGCCACGGCCAGATCCATGTACTGGACGGCCAGCGAGAGGCAGTAGAAGGCCAGACCGACCAGCGCCAGCGCGCCGATGCCGGTCAGGCGTTTTTTGAAGCCGTCGGAGCGGGCCAGCATGAGGTTGGCCGCCACGTCCAGCGCCGCGGCCCCGGCCACCAGACCGGCGGAAAGAAGGAGATGCAGCGTTTCTGTGCTCATGGCGGCCCCCTTATCCGGCATCGCGGCCGGCATGGGCGGGATCCTGATCCTGGACAGTGCCGTGATGGACCAGCAGGGCGCCGCCCAGGGCGCAGAGCAGACCGGCCAGGCGTTGCAGGGAAAAGGGCTCGCCAAGGATGCAGGTGCTGGAGAGCGTGATGAGGGCCAGACCCAGGGCTTCCCAGAAGGCAAAGGCCACGCCCACGGGCAGACCGGTGGTGGCTTTGGCAAGGGAGTAGTAGGAAAGGCCGATGGCGATCCACATGAGGACAAGGCCGGCAAGGGCCGCGTGGGCAAAGCGCCAGCCAAAGGACAGCTTCATGACGGTCGTACCGGCGACCTCGAAAAGAATGGCCGCCAGCAGGCAAAGCCAGTGGTAGGGACGTGCGGGATTCATGATGCACCTTCCAGGATACACGGTCGAACGCAAAGGGCCCCGCAAGGGTATTGCGGAGCTGCAGCAGACGTGCCGGGCCGGAGCGGCCTGGCGGCAAGGGGCATCGGGATTACAGGTGGCTGCGCCAGTGTCGCTCTGCCATGACGGCGAAGAAAAGCCGTGAGAGGATGGGCAGAGGATGTTGCATCAGTATATGATAGGCCAGAAGATGGCGTGAAGCAAGCTCACCGCCGCCCCGGACAGGAGCGGGACGGGGACTGAAGGCGTGGAACGCTGATACGGGGCGATGGGCCCGCACCGCGCAAAGGTGCCGGAGGGCCCATGCCGGGAAGGCGTCCTTTTTGGGCAGGCCGGAAAGAGGCATGTGCCGCATGCGGAGCAGGCCCTGTGAAGGACGGCAGGCCCGGGAAGGGGGATGCTGACGGCGGATGCCGGGAGCGGAACCCGCCGGAGTCCGGCCTCACCGCCTGTTCCAGGGATGCCGGAGGCATCAAAAAAGGGAAGGAGACGTGAGCTCCTTCCCTGTGCTGTTTGCCGTATCCGGGGGTTATTGCTGGGCGGCGATCCAGGCGTTGGCTTCCACAAGGTCGAGCGTGCCCTCGTACAGGGCACGGCCGCTGATGGCGCCCTGCAGGTTTGCCTGCGTGCTGAGCGGGTACAGGGCCTGCACATCGGCCAGCGTGGCCACGCCCCCGGCAGCGATGACCGGCACGGTGGAGGTCTCGGCCAGATGGCGCAGGGCCGTCAGGTTGACGCCGCACTGCATGCCGTCACGTTCGATGTCCGTATAGATGATGAAGGCCGCGCCGTCTTCCTGCAGGCGGGGCAGGACGTCGTCCACGCTCAGGCCGGCATCGGCCACCCAGCCCTTGGTCTTGAGGCGTCCGCCTTCGGCATCAAGGGAGACCCCGATCCGGCCGGGAAAGGTCTTGCAGAGGGCAGCAAAGGCCCCGGGCTGCTCCAGGGCCATGGTGCCGATGATCAGGCGCTGCACCCCGGCTTCAAGATAGGCGCGGGCCGTCTGCTCGTCACGGATGCCGCCGCCCAGCTGCACGGGGATATCCAGCTCGCGGCAGATAGCGCGCACGATGTCCCGGCTTTTGGGCAGCCCGTCGAAAGCGCCGTCCAGATCCACCACATGCAGCCAGCGGGCGCCCTTGTCCCGCCAGGCCACGGCGGCGGCCACAGGATCGGGGGAAAACACGGTGCTTTCGTGGGCACGGCCCTGTTTCAGGCGGACGGCCTTGCCGTCCTGGATGTCGACAGCGGGAAAGATAATCATAACTTCAGATCCTTTACGGCCTTGATCATGGCTTCGCGGGCCAGCTCCTCAGCAGTGACCCACTTGCCCTGGCGTTTGAAGAAGTCGCCCACGTTGAGCAGGTTTTCCGTCAGTCCCTGCTGCTCCACCTCGTAGACGGAGTGACCGATGATGGTGCCTTCCTTGATGTTCAGCAGGAAGAATTCCAGCCGCACATGGGCGGGTTCGGTGACACCGGCCGCCGAGCCCTGACGGTCCCGCCAGGTGAGGACCTGCGGGATGAACAGGATGTCCGCCGACGTCTTGCGGGCGTATTCCACCCACAGGGGCAGGGCCTGGGGCCGCTCCGAGGTATGGAAACGCTTGAGGTCCGGCAGGGGACGGGTGCGGGGCAGGAAGTCGTAGGAACGTTTGGTCGTGGTGTACAAAACGTCACGCAGCTGGCGGTCCTGGGCCATGAGCACGTCACGGGCGGCCAGCCCCTGAGGCTGGGGGATCTGGCCCATGATGAGCTGGCTGGTGTCGCGGGGCTGGGTGAAGGGGGCCACCGCGATCTTGTACTGATGGGACAGCGAGCGCGGCACGTCCGCCGTGCTGGCAGGTTTGCGGTTGCAGCCGCCCGCCAGGAGCAGCAGGGACAAAAGCGCACACACTATCCACAGGAAACGGTTCTTCATCAATCCAGCCCTCCCTTGGTGCTGCGGATGACGTTCCCGCTACGCCGGACAGCCTGGGCAAGCGCCAGTCCCAGGCTTTTGGCGACGGATTCCAGAAGGTGGTGACCATTTTTGCCGTAGTGCATGGTCACATGCAGGTTGCAGCGGGCGCTGCTGGCAAAGGCCTTGTAAAACTCCCGCCAGAGGTCTTTTTCCTCACCGGCGATGACCGGGGGCAGGAGCTCGTCACCGCGCCATTCCAGCCAGGGGCGCCCGGAAAGGTCGATGGTGACATCGCTCAGGGCCTCATCCATGGGGACGCGGCCGTAGCCCACACGGGCGATGCCCACGCGGTCCCCCAGGGCCTCCAGCACGGCCTGGCCCAGGACCAGGCCGATGTCCTCGGCACTGTGGTGGGCGTCGATGTGCAGGTCGCCCCGGCAGCGCAGGTGCAGGTCCATGCCGGCCCAGAAGGCCGTCAGGGTCAGCATGTGATCCAGCATGCCGAAGCCGGTCTGGATATCGGTCGTGCCCGAGCCGTCCAGGGTGAGGCTCAGGCTGATGTCGGTCTCGGCGCTTTTGCGGGCGTGCCGGGCCGAGCGCTGGGGCAGTGCAGTTTCCATCATCATTCCTTGTCCTTGGCGGGCGTTGCGGGCTCGTCGTCAGCGGCAGGGATTCCCGCCACGGCAGCGGTGTCGTCCTGCTGTGCCGCGGGCGTCGCCGCGGCGGTATCACCGTCCGTGGTGGCTTCCTCCGCCGCGGGACTGTCCTGCGGCGTTTCGGAAAGCTCTGCCGCGTCCTGTTCCTCCGGTGCAGATGTTCCGTCCGTGGTGGCCTCGTCCGGCTCCGTGGCGGGAGCGGGCGTTTCCTCTTCTTCGGGCGGCATGCGCTGGGCGTCGTCATCGCTCATGGCAGTCACCGTGGCGGCAGCGGCGGCAGCAGCCACCGTCGTGCCGTCCGGGCCCTCGGGAGCGGGGGACGCGGGCGCGGGATCCGCAGGCGCAGGGTCGCCGGGCGTGCCGTCTTTCTCTTCCTTCTTTTCCTTCTTCTTGCGGCCAAAGGCCGCGGCCACCAGGATGCTGATCTCGTAGAGCAGCAGCATGGGCATGGCCATGAGCAGCTGGGAGACCACGTCCGGCGGCGTCAGGATGGCGGCCACGATGAAGATGCACAGGACGGCATAGCGGCGCGCCTTGCGCATCATCTGGGCCGTGATGACCCCCATGCGGGAGAGGAAGAAGGAGAACAGGGGCATCTCGAAGATGAGGCCGAACGCCAGGAGCAGCTTGATGACGAAATCAAGGTAGTCCGTGATGCGGGGCATGGCCTGGATCTGTGCGGACGAGAACCCCAGGAAGAAGTTGAAGGCATAGGGGAAGACGATGAAGTAGCAGAACACGCCGCCGCCGATGAAGAAGACGGCCGAGAGCAGGGCGATGGGCAGCAGGCCCTTTTTCTCTTCCTCGTACAGGCCGGGGGAGATGAAGGCCCAGATCTGATAGAAGATGTACGGACTGGTCACGAAAAGGCCGGTCACGAAGGCCACGAACATGCGCACGAAGAAGGGTTCGGGCAGGGTGGTGTACATGGCCGTGCCGTGTTCGGGCAGAGCGCTGAGCAGCGGGGCCGTGATGAAGTCGAAGATGGGCTCGACCACAGCCCAGCAGAGCAGGAAGCCCACACCGGCGGCGATGAAGCAGCGCACCAGGCGCCAGCGCAGCTCGTTGAGGTGATCCATGAGGCCCATGGTCTTTTCCTCGGGCTCGGGCGTCCCGCCGGCGCCGGCAGCGGCCGTGGCGGGCGGGACGGGGGGCTGGCCCGCGTCATCCCCGCCGTGCGGCGCGGGAGCCGCCACGGCATCAGGAGCCGGGGCGGCCGTATCCGGCAGAGGTTCGGCAGAAGCTTCCGCAGCCGCGGAGGCGGCATCGTCTGCCCGGGCTTCGGGAGTGGGGGCAGCAGGCTGCTCCACAGGGGCGGGGGCTTCCTCGGCTTCGGCCCGGGCCTTGGCAAGGGCCTGGGCCAGAGGGCTGTCCGCCGGAGGTTCGGGCACGCCGTCGGCCGCTTCTCCGGCCGCGGCGTCAGGGGCGGCGGTCTGCGTCTCCTGCGCAGGGGCTGTCATGGATGCGGGCGCCGGCGCGTCTACGCCGGATGCCGGTTCAGGCCCTGTACCGGAAGTCGCGGCAGGAGCGGCCCTGTCCGCGGCGGCTTCGGGCAGATCTTCACCCGCCGCTGTTTGCGGGGCCTCGGAAGAGACGGGCGCGTCCTGCGGGGAAGGCGTGACCGTGACGGCCAGATCCTGCTTGTCCTGGATGGTGCTCATGCTTTTGCTCCGCTGGCAGGAGTGGCGGCAGCCGGGGCCGCCGTGGCAGGGCTGCCGGCTTCGGCCTGGGCCTTGGCAAGGGCTTGGGCCAGGGGGCTTTCCGCAGGCGGTACGGGCGCGGCAGAGGGGACGACTTCCGGCTGGGCGGCGGGACGGGCGGCCGCGGGCTCCGTGGCGGCAGGCGCGGCGCCAGCTGCGGGAGCTGCCTGCGTCTGGGGGGCCGCGGGTTGTGCGGCTGCCTGCGCCTGGGCGGCTGTCTGGGCCGCATGTTCGGCACGGGCTTCGGGGCTGAAAAATTCCTTTTCAGCTTCCTGCTTGCGCTTGAGATGCTCCTCCTGCTCCACTTCGGCATTCAGCGTGCGCTGAAAATCGGTGGAGACGCGGCGGAATTCTCCCATGGCCTTGCCGAGGGTGCGGGAAACACTTGCCAGGCTCTTGGGCCCCAGCACCACGAGGGCCACAAGAAGGATAACCAGAAATTCCGTACTGCCGATACCGAACATATCTTCCTCTGCTTTTTAGTCCTGTGCGTCAGGGATGCGGAAATGCTAAAACGCAAAATTACCTGAGCCCGCAGGCCTTGTAAAGTACGCCTGCCGCCTGCCGCATCCACTCTTCGGTGGGGCCTTCCCCCGGCGGCTGTGCAGGCCGCTGCCCCTGGCCGGGCAGATGCCGCAGCTGTTGAATGCCGCGGCCGGGAAGGATAGACTGTCATGGTAAAAAATATCCTGAAAGCACCTGCCATCACGAGGGGGACCGGCTGTGGCATTCAGCAAGACGATACAGATGTATATTTTTGACGGCAATCCCAATGGCCGCATCATGTGCGAGCTCTCCAACTGGAACGGCCGTGTCTACAAGGTCTCGCGCAATGAGCTTTCTGTCTTTTCCCAGAGGGCCGATGCCGGGAACACCGGCGTCTACTTCCTGCTGGGGAAGGATGAGAACAATACGGATACCGTCTACATCGGTGAGGCGGAAAAGGTCTGCACACGCCTGAAACAGCATCTGCATGATGCGGACTACTGGAGCGATGCCATCGTCGTCATCAGCAAGGACGATCTGCTCAACAAGGCGCATGTGAAATATCTTGAGAACAGGTTCTATTGCCTGGCCCAGGATTCGGGAAGAGCGGTCATCCTCAACAGCACGGTCCCCACATGCTCCTCGATCTCGGAATATGACGAGGCCATGTTGCAGGAGTTCATCGGCAACGCCCGTCTGCTCGTCAATACGCTGGGCTACAAGTTTTTCGATACGCTGGAAGAGAGCAGCGTGGGACAACAGGATGAGCCGACCTGCTTTTTCATCAAGACGGCCAAAGGGGCCGATGCCAGGGGACTTGTCGTGGCGGATGGCTTTGCCGTGCTCAAGGGCTCGGCCATCGCCGCATCGGTCGTGCCCAGCATGGCGAAAAGCCTGAGCCGTCTGCGCGACAGCCTGTTTGAGAAAGGGATCGTCGATGCGGAATTCCATTTTGTGAAAGACCATATCTTCACCAGCCCTTCTCTGGCGGCCTCTGTGGTCCTGGGCAGGAACGCCAATGGCCGTGCGGTATGGAAGACGGCGGGGAACAGGGCGCTGCGCGATGTGGAGGAAGACGGGCTGGCATAGCGTTGCGGCACCTTGATAAAAAAAGAGCCGACAGGCTTGGCTGTCGGCTCTTTTTTTATGCTGTCTTCACAGTGCGCCGGACTGTGGCCGGGAGCAGGGCAAGGCGCCTGCCGTCCCGGGCCTTATTCCCACTCGATGGTGCTCGGGGGCTTGGAGGAGACGTCGTAGACCACGCGGTTGACGCCCTTGACTTCGTTGATGATGCGGCCGGACATGCGGGCGATGAGGTCGGCGGGCAGGCGGGCCCAGTCGGCGGTCATGGCGTCCACGCTGTCCACCACGCGCAGGGCGATGACGTGCTCATAAGTACGGCCGTCGCCCATGACGCCCACGGTCTTCAGCGGCAGCAGCACGGCAAAGCCCTGCCAGACCTTGCGGTACCAGCCGGACTCGCGCAGTTCTTCCTGCACGATCTTGTCGGCCTGGCGCAGGATGTTCAGGCGCTCTTCGGTGATCTCGCCCAGCACGCGGATGGCCAGGCCGGGACCGGGGAAGGGATGGCGCCAGACGATGGAATCGGGCATGCCCAGTTCGGCGGCCACCTTGCGCACTTCATCCTTGAAGAGTTCGCGCAGGGGTTCCACCAGCTTGAGCTTCATGGTCTCGGGCAGGCCGCCCACGTTGTGGTGGCTCTTGATGACGGCGCTGGGACCCTTGTGGGACACGGATTCGATGACGTCGGGGTACAGGGTGCCCTGGGCCAGGTATTCCACTTCGGGCAGCTTTTTGGCTTCTTCGTCGAAGATGTCGATGAAGGTGTGGCCGATGATCTTGCGCTTCTTTTCGGGATCTTCCACGCCCTTGAGCAGGTCGAGGAAGCGCTTCTGGGCCTGGACGAAGTTGAGGTTCAGGTCAAAGTGCTCACGCAGGTAGCTGACCACTTCCTCGCCTTCGTTGAGGCGCAGCAGGCCGTTGTCCACGAAGATGCAGTGCAGGCGATGGCCGATGGCCTTGTGCAGCAGCACGGCCACCACGGTGGAGTCGATGCCGCCGGAAAGGGCGCAGACCACGTGCTTGTCGCCGATCTTTTCGGCCATTTCCCTGACCACGCGCTCCACGAAGCTGGACATGCTCCAGTCGGGCACGATCTTGCAGACCTTGAACAGGAAGTTGCGCAGCATGGCGTCGCCGTCCACGCTGTGGTGCACTTCGGGATGGAACTGCACGGCGTAGATCTTGCGGCTTTCATCGGCCATGGCGGCCACTTCGAGGGTGGGGGTGCTGCCGGTGATCGCAAAGCCGGGCGGGGGGGTCTTGACCTTGTCGCCGTGGCTCATCCACACGCGGCTGGCCTTGGAGCTGTCCAGGCCGTCCCACAGGGCGCAGGGGGCTTTCAGGGTCAGGTCGGCCGGGCCGTATTCGCGCGTCAGGGACTGGGCCAGTTCGCCGCCCAGGTTCTGGGCCAGCAGCTGCATGCCGTAGCAGATGCCCAGCACCGGCACGCCCAGTTCCAGGAAGCCCTTGTCCAGAGTGGGGGCATCGGCTTCGCCCACGCTGGCAGGACCGCCGGAAAGGATGATGGCCGAAGGAGCCATAGCGGCCACTTCGGCGGCGGTGACGTTGCAGGCATGGATTTCGGAATACACGCCGGCTTCACGCACGCGCCGTGCGATGAGCTGGGTGACCTGCGAACCGTAGTCAATGATGATGACCTTGCTGTGCGCCATGAGTGTTCCTTGCAATGTATGCGGACGCCGCCCGGGAGGGACGGCGTCCTTTTGTAGTGTCATGAACGGGCGGCCTGGCTGCCGGAAAACGGGATGCGGGCATCAGACGGCTGCGGGCGGTCGCTGCAGCGATCGCCCGCGGGTCGGAGACTAGTTGTCGATGCGATAGTTGGGGGCTTCCTTGGTGATGATGACGTCGTGCACGTGGCTTTCACGCAGGCCCGCCGCCGAGATCTCGCAGAAGGTGGTGTTGTTGAACAGGTCGTCGAGGGTGCGGGCCCCCACATAGCCCATGCCGGAGCGCAGGCCGCCCATGAGCTGGTAGATGGCCTCCATCACGTGACCGCGGTAGGGCACGCGGCCCACGATGCCTTCGGGCACCAGCTTCTTGCTGCGTTCCTGGAAGTAGCGGTCGGAGCTGCCGTCCTTCATGGCGTCGATGGAGCCCATGCCGCGGTAGATCTTGTAGGTACGGCCCTGGTAGAGGATGGTTTCGCCCGGGCTTTCTTCGGTACCGGCGAAGAGGGAGCCGATCATCACGGAGTGGGCGCCCACCACGAGGGCCTTGACGATATCCCCGGAGAACTTGATGCCGCCGTCGGCGATGCAGCAGCGGTCCATCTCGCGGGCGGCGCGGCTGCCGTCCATGACGGCGCTCACCTGCGGCACGCCCACACCGGCCACGATGCGGGTGGTGCAGATGGAGCCGGGACCGATGCCCACCTTGACGGCGTCGGCACCGGCTTCGAGCACGGCACGGGCCCCTTCGTAGGTGGCCACGTTGCCGGCCACCAGCTGGCAGTTGGGGTAGGCGGTCTTGACCTTGCGGATGGCCTTGAGCACGTTCAGGGAGTGGCCGTGGGCGGAGTCCAGGACGAGCACGTCCACACCGGCCTGGATGAGCTGTTCGGAACGCTCGTCACAGTCGCGGCCGATGCCGATGGCGGCGCCCACGCGCAGACGGCCGGCGCTGTCCTTGCAGGCATTGGGATATTTCTGGACCTTGTCGATGTCCTTCATGGTGATGAGGCCGCGCAGGCGGGCATTCTCGTCCACCACGAGGAGCTTTTCGATGCGGTGTTCGTGCAGGTGGCGCTTGGCTTCTTCCAGGGAGGTGCCCATGGGCACGGTGACCAGGTTCTTGCTGGTCATCACTTCGCCCACGCGGATGGCGGAGGCGTCCTCGATGAAGCGCACGTCACGGTTGGTGAGGATGCCCACCAGCTTGCCGTCGTCCACGACGGGCAGCCCGGACACGCGGAAATCCGCCATCAGGTCCAGGGCTTCCTGCACGGAGTTGCGGGAAGACACGGTAACGGGGTCAAGGATCATGCCGCTTTCGCTCTTCTTGACGCGTTCCACTTCCAGGCGCTGGCGTTCGATGGGCATGTTCTTGTGGATGATGCCGATGCCGCCCATGCGCGCCATGCTGATGGCCATGGCCGATTCGGTGACCGTGTCCATGGCGGCGGAGAGCAGGGGGATGCGCAGTTCGATGGAAGGAGTGAGCCAGGTGGAGATGTCCACGGCGTCGGGAGTCACTTCCGAAAAGCTGGGGACAAGCAAAATATCGTCAAAAGTCAGGGCCTTGCCGCGATTGGTGAACATATTTGCCTCGTAATGTGCTGGAATTGTTCAACAAAATTTAATATACAATCATATACGTTCCTCGTGTCCATGTCAATGCAAGAAGAGGGCCGGAACGGTCGCGGCAGCTGGCAAAAATCTTTACGGAACATGGGACGCGGGAGAAAGCTGACCGGTATACGGCATGTCCCGTTCCCGAAAGGCCACTGGCGGCGCGGGGACCGCGACGCCGGACATGCCTGAAGGGGCGGCGCCGCCCGGCTTTCCACGGGCAGGAGCGCGAAGGATGAACATCGATGAATATTATATAAGGATGGAAGCCGCGGCTCTGCCGCGTGCCCCCGGAAGGGAGGCCGGTTCGTATGGCGGGCACCCTTCCGGCACGCACGGGACGGCAGACGGAGGGCGGCGACGTGGCAGACGACTGTGCCGGGATTCCCGGCTGGGGATCGGACAAAAGCCGTTACGGGAGCTCTGGTCGATGCCGGGGCGACGGGGCATGCCTTCCCGTGGCGGGGCTTTCCCGGCCGGGGAAGAGCCCGGGGGCGTGGCTCCGGCTGCCGTGCCCTGTTCCGACGACAGGGCGGAGGAGCGGGCGGGCACGGACCCCGTGTTTTCGTGATTTTTTATGGGTTTTCACATCATATTTTTGTACGGATATTCCTGCATATCTCATTAAAAAAATTGATTTTTTCTAATATGACGAAGAACGTTCCGCATCGATGATATCGTTTTTCCATAATAATATTGACAAACAGATAAAAGGGGTTTAAAAATTTTTACAAGTTCGACGGGCAAGCAGGCTTGCGTGCCGCGGACTTTCAACAACGAGCTTTTTCTCCGGCCGTACCGGCCGGGATCCCTGCTCCGCTCCGCACAGGGCAGGGATGGGGTCCCGCAAGGGAAAAAGATCCCGCAGAGGGCGGGATCGAAAGATGCGGAAGTAATGAAGGAAGGTATATCATGAAGAAGCTTATGACTCTCGCTCTGGCTGCCGCTATGATGCTGGGTGCCGCTACCGGCGCCAACGCTATCGACTTCAAGGCCAAGGGCCAGTGGATCATGTCGTTCGACTACGGCATGCACGGCGATTTTGCTAAGAGCAAGGCCGTCCGTAACTCCGGCTTCGGCAAGAACGAAGATGAATTCGAAGCCCGCCAGCGTGTCCGCCTGCAGTTGGACGCCGTGGCCTCCGAATCCCTGTCCGGTACCGTGTTCTTCGAAATCGGCGACCAGCTTTGGGGCCAGAGCTCCACTGGCGGCGCCCTGGGTGCTGATAGCAACAATGTCGTGGAACTGAAGCGCGCCTACATCGACTGGATGGTTCCCCAGACCGACCTGAAGGTCCGCATGGGTATCCAGGGTCTGGCCCTGCCCAGCTTCACCACCAATGCTTCCCAGATCCTCGACGATGACGTGGCCGCCGTCACCCTGAACTACCAGTTCAACGAAAACGTGGGCCTGACCGCTTTCTGGGCCCGTCCCTACAACGACAACTACGGTTACAAGTATAACAGCACGACCGGCGATAACAAGAACTACATGGACAACATGGACATGTTCGCTGTGCTGCTGCCCCTGACCTTCGACGGCGTGAAGGTGACCCCCTGGGTCATGTACGCTGCCATGGGCCCCGGCATGTTCGGCGATGTTGACAGCAAGTTCGGTTCCGCCTGGACCCGTGCCTCCCGCGGCCTGCAGTCCGGTTTCTACGGCACCGATCCGCTGGACAGCTACGGCAATGCCTTCTGGGCTGGCGTGACCGGCGAAGTGACCTACTGGGATCCCTTCCGCATCGCCTGGGATGTGAACTACGGTTCCGCTTCCTATGCTGACCAGAAGATGAACCGCGAAGGCTGGCTGGCCAGCCTGCTGCTGGAATACAAGCTGGATTGGGGTACTCCCGGCCTGTACGGCTGGTACTCCACCGGTGATGACAACAACCCCCGCAACGGTTCCGAGCGCATGCCTGTGGTGAGCGCCAACGGTAACAACGACTTCTCCAACTTCGCCTTCAACGGCAACCCCTACATCGCCCGTGAATGCGTGCTGGGCAGCACCATGACCGGTACCTGGGGCATTGGCGCCCGCCTGAAGGATTTGAGCTTCCTGGAAGACCTGAAGCACACCCTGCGTGTGAACTTCATGGGCGGCACCAATGCTCCCAAGATGGCGAAGTACATGCGTACGGGTGAAAATGGCTATGCCCGCATTGATAAGCGTGGCGTCTCCGATATTGCTGGTACTGATTTCTACGATCCCATGTACCTGACCACCGAAGACTACGCCCTGGAAGTGGGGCTGACCAACACCTACAAGATGTACGACAACTTCACCATCATGCTGGACGCCGCCTACATCGCCCTGTGGCTGGACGACAGCCACAGCACTTGGGGCAAGAATCCCATGAAGGGCTATAATGGTGGCAACGGCACTTACGACGCCTGGAACGTGAACCTGTCCTTCGTGTACTCCTTCTAAGCTCCGGCTTGAGAAGTTCGACCGTGGGGGCTCCGGCCCCCCGGTCTTCCAGCCCCGCTTCGGCGGGGCTTTTTGCGTTGGGGGAACGGGCGTTCCCTGTCTTTGGCCAAGAGGGGCGCTGCGCCCGCCCTGCCGGTGAAAAGGCTTTGCCCCCTGCGCCGGTTGCGGTCCTTCCCCGCCTTGTGCCCGGGGGACTCCAGCCGGGGAAGGGGGGTGCTTTCTCCAACGCTGCCGCTGCCACCCGGGTAGCAGGCAGGATGCCTGCCTTTCCTGTGCCCTCTCCCTGTCTGGCCTGAAATTTTTTGCTGCGGGGCATCAGCTCCCGCTCTCCAGCCCCGCTCCGGCGGGGCTTTGTTGTATTTGGGGCGCAGGATGTTGTGTTTGGCAGGGGTACCCAGTCAGCACGGGGCGTGCGCATGTCGGGTTATATATAAAAATAAATATAGGTAATTCTATGTAACCTATTGTTTTTTTTAAAGAATCGTTGACAAGGCCGGGAAAGGGGTATAAAAATTTTTACAAGTTCGACGGACAAGCGGACTGCTTGCCGCGGGCTTTCAACAACGAGCTTTTGCTCCGGCCGTACCGGCCGGGATCTCTGCTCCGCTCCGCACAGGGCAGGGATGGGGTCCCGCAAGGGAAAAAGATCCCGCAGAGGGCGGGATCGAAAGATGCGGAAGTAATGAAGGAAGGTATATCATGAAGAAGCTTATGACTCTCGCTCTGGCTGCCGCTATGATGCTGGGTGCCGCTACCGGCGCCAACGCTATCGACTTCAAGGCCAAGGGCCAGTGGATCATGTCGTTCGACTACGGCATGCACGGCGATTTTGCTAAGAGCAAGGCCGTCCGTAACTCCGGCTTCGGCAAGAACGAAGATGAATTCGAAGCCCGCCAGCGTGTCCGCCTGCAGTTGGACGCCGTGGCCTCCGAATCCCTGTCCGGTACCGTGTTCTTCGAAATCGGCGACCAGCTTTGGGGCCAGAGCTCCACTGGCGGCGCCCTGGGTGCTGATAGCAACAATGTCGTGGAACTGAAGCGCGCCTACATCGACTGGATGGTTCCCCAGACCGACCTGAAGGTCCGCATGGGTATCCAGGGTCTGGCCCTGCCCAGCTTCACCACCAATGCTTCCCAGATCCTCGACGATGACGTGGCCGCCGTCACCCTGAACTACCAGTTCAACGAAAACGTGGGCCTGACCGCTTTCTGGGCCCGTCCCTACAACGACAACTACGGTTACAAGTATAACAGCACGACCGGCGATAACAAGAACTACATGGACAACATGGACATGTTCGCTGTGCTGCTGCCCCTGACCTTCGACGGCGTGAAGGTGACCCCCTGGGTCATGTACGCTGCCATGGGCCCCGGCATGTTCGGCGATGTTGACAGCAAGTTCGGTTCCGCCTGGACCCGTGCCTCCCGCGGCCTGCAGTCCGGTTTCTACGGCACCGATCCGCTGGACAGCTACGGCAATGCCTTCTGGGCTGGCGTGACCGGCGAAGTGACCTACTGGGATCCCTTCCGCATCGCCTGGGATGTGAACTACGGTTCCGCTTCCTATGCTGACCAGAAGATGAACCGCGAAGGCTGGCTGGCCAGCCTGCTGCTGGAATACAAGCTGGATTGGGGTACTCCCGGCCTGTACGGCTGGTACTCCACCGGTGATGACAACAACCCCCGCAACGGTTCCGAGCGCATGCCTGTGGTGAGCGCCAACGGTAACAACGACTTCTCCAACTTCGCCTTCAACGGCAACCCCTACATCGCCCGTGAATGCGTGCTGGGCAGCACCATGACCGGTACCTGGGGCATTGGCGCCCGCCTGAAGGATTTGAGCTTCCTGGAAGACCTGAAGCACACCCTGCGTGTGAACTTCATGGGCGGCACCAATGCTCCCAAGATGGCGAAGTACATGCGTACGGGTGAAAATGGCTATGCCCGCATTGATAAGCGTGGCGTCTCCGATATTGCTGGTACTGATTTCTACGATCCCATGTACCTGACCACCGAAGACTACGCCCTGGAAATCGGCCTGACCAACACCTACAAGATGTACGACAACTTCACCATCATGCTGGACGCTGCCTACATCGCCATGTGGCTGGACGACAGCCGCAACACCTGGGGCAAGAACGCCATGTACGGCTTCGCCAACGACCGCAACGGCGTGTATGACGCCTGGAACGTGAACCTGTCCTTCGTGTACTCCTTCTAAGCTTCGGCTTGAGAAGTTCGACCGTGGGGGCTCCGGCCCCCGGTCTTCCAGCCCCGCTTCGGCGGGGCTTTTTCATGTACTTTGCCCTGCGTTGCCTTCTGGAACCGGTAGGGACTGGCCCGGGGTGTTTCATGCAGGAAACGTGAGGTACCGGGGCAGCCAGCCAGAGGGCACAGGGCCCTCTTCCATGACAGAAGCCCTCCCGGCCTGGACCGGGAGGGCTTCTGTCATGGAAGTATGGAGCGTTTTTTGAAGGGAATGGTGCGGAGAGGGGCTCCCCCTCCCCGCGATCCTTGCTAGTTCTTGAACGGCGAGATGTCGCGCAGGGTCTTGATGACCAGGGGCATGTTCTCGATCACGAAGTCGATCTCTTCTTCCGTGGTGTAGCGGGAGAGGGAGAGGCGGACGGAGCCGTGGGCGTAGTTGAAGGGCACGCCCATGGCGCGCAGCACATGGGAGGGCTCCAGGCTGCCGGAGGTGCAGGCGGAACCGGAGCTGGCGCAGATGCCCAGCTGATCCAGCATCAGCAGGATGGCTTCGCCTTCCACATTCTTGAACGCGATGTTGGTGGTGTTGGGCAGGCGGTTCTCGGGATCGCCGTTGACCATACAGTCAGGGACGGCAGCCAGCAGGCCCTGTTCCAGCTTGTCGCGCAGGCGGGCCACCCGGGTGCGCTCTTCCTGCATGTGCTGTCCGGCCAGCTGGGCGGCCATGCCCAGGCCGACGATGTAGGGCACGTTCTCGGTACCGGCACGGCGGCCGCGCTCCTGGTGCCCGCCGCGCAGGAAGGGACGGAAGCGCACGCCCTTGCGCACATAGAGCACACCGATGCCCTTGGGCGCATGCAGCTTATGGCCGGACAGGGAGAGCATGGAGATGGGCTGCCTGCCGAGGTCGATGGCTTCCTTGCCCACGGCCTGCACGGCGTCGGTATGGAAGAGCACGCCCTTTTCGGCGGCCATCTCCGCCATGCGGCTGATGGGGAAGACATTGCCCACTTCGTTGTTGGCGTACATGATGGAGACCAGCGCCGTGTCGTCGGACAGGGCGGCGGCGTATTCGTCCAGATCCAGGCGGCCCTTGCTGTCCACGCCGAGCAGGGTCACACGGTAGCCCTGGCGCTCCCAGTACTGCGCCACGTTGAGGATGGCGGGATGCTCCACGCGAGTGGTGATGAGGTGGCGCTTTTCGGGCTGGGTCTGCAGGGCGGACCAGATGGCGGCGTTGTCGCTTTCGGAGCCGCAGGACGTGAAGATGATCTCGTCGGGATGGGCGCCCAGCAGGGCGGCCATGCGTTCGCGGGCTTCCTCCACGGCGCGGCCCACCTGGCCGCCGAAGGTATGCATGCTGGACGGGTTGCCGTACAGGTCCGTGAGGTAGGGCAGCATGGCCTCCCGGACTTCGGGAGCCACGGCGGTGGTGGCGTTGTTATCGAGATAGATGGTCTTCATGGCTAGGCTTCCTCGACGACGATGTCGGCTTCCACATGTTCACGCAGGACACGTTCCACCAGGTTGCGGATGGTCACTTCGCTGGAGCGGCACTGGGCGCAGCGGCCGCGCAGGGACACGACCACGCGCTTGCCGTCCACGTCCACCAGCTCGATGTCGCCGCCGTCGGCGGCCAGCTGGGGCCGGATCTCCTCTTCGATGGTCTTCATGACCAGCTGCATGCGCTGCACATTGGTCATGCGGGGCTTGCTGACCGGGCGCAGCTCGGTGAGGGGCTTCTGCTGGAGTTCGGCGGCCAGGATCTCGGCGATCTGGTCCTGGCAGTCTCCGCAGGCGCCGCCGGCCTTGGTGTAGTTGGTGATCTCTTCCACGGTCTTGAGGCCGTTCTCGCGGATGGCGCGGATGATCTGGGCATCGGTCACACCGAAGCACTTGCAGACCAGGCGGCCTTCCTCATGGGCGTGGGGCACGGGCGTCTCGCCCTTCCACTGGCGGATGGCGGCCTCCAGGGCTTCCTGGCCCATGACGGAGCAGTGCATCTTTTCCTTGGGCAGGCCGCCCAGGGCTTCGGCGATCTCCTTGTTGGTGAGCTTGAGGGCGTCCTCGGCCTTCATGCCCTTGACCATGTCGGTCAGCACGGAGCTGGAAGCGATGGCGCTGGCGCAACCGAAGGTCTCGAAGCTGGCCTTTTCGATGATGCCGTCATCGTTGATCTTCAGATAGAGCTTGAGGGCGTCGCCACAGGCCAGGCTGCCCACTTCGCCGATGGCGTTGGCGTCTTCCATGGGGCCGGCGTTGTGCGGATGGAGAAAATGTTCATGGACGGCGTTCGTGTAGTTCCACATGATGTTCTCCCGGATCCTGGCAACAGGATCTTTCTGATTCGATGATGTTTTGCAGGGTCTGGTGGCGCAGGAAGTCACGGACGTGTTCGTCCAGCTGGTGCCAGAAGGCCCTGGTGGAGCAAAGCCCCTCGCGCTGGCAGACCTTGCCGCGTCCGAGGCAGGAAACGGGGGATATCTCGCCTTCCAGATGCAGGAAGACATCCTCCATATTGATTTCTGACGGTGGTTTGGACAGGGCGTAGCCCCCGCCGGAACCGCGCACGGCCCGCAGGATGCCCAGCGGCTTGAGGGCCCGCACGATCTGTTCCAGGTAGCCGGGGGAGATGGATTCCTCCTGGGCCACCTGCCCCAGCTGGAGCAGGGAGTTGTCGGGCTGGGCCGCCAGGCGCAGCAGGAAACGGAGACCGTAGCGGGTTCTGGTGGAAAACTTCATGGCAGCCTCGCTCAGGAGTTTTGGCCCTGCATGACGAAGTCGTAGGGGGTTTCCTGATAGACGTAATAGTTGAGCCAGTTGTTGTAGAACAGGTGGGCGTGGGCCCGCCAGTTCATGCGCGGCAGCTGGCTGGGGTCGTCATTGGGGTAGTAGTGGCTGGGCACATGGGGATCCATGCCGCGGGCCAGGTCCCGGCGGTATTCCGCGTCCAGGGTCCCGCGGTCATATTCCAGATGACCGGTCATGAAGACCTGGGAATGGTCCAGGCTCTCCACCAGGGTCAGGCCCGCCTCGTCGGACTCGGCCAGGATGCGCAGATTGGGCGTGCGGCGCACGTCTTCGGCGCGGACTTCGGTATGGCGCGAATGCGGCGCCGGGAAGTCGTCATCAAAGCCGCGGAACAGACGGCAGTCGGGATGCAGCACCTGATGGCGGAAGATGCCCGACCGTTTTTCCGGCAGTTCGTACTTGGGCACGCCGTAAAAGTGGTACAGCGCGGCCTGGGCGGCCCAGCAGATATAGAGCGTGGAAAAGACATGCCCGTTGGCATAGGTCATGATGTCCAGCAGTTCCTGCCAGTAGTCCACCTGCTCGAAGGGCAGATGCTCCACGGGGGCCCCGGTGACGATCATGCCGTCGAAGCTGCGGTGGCGGATCTCGCTGAAGGTCTTGTAGAAACGCTCCAGATGCTGCAGGGGCGTGTTCTTGGACTGATGCTCCGCCGTGCGCAGCAGGGTGATGTTGACCTGCAGGGGCGAGTTGCCCAGCAGACGCAGCAGCTGTGTTTCGGTGGCGATCTTGGTGGGCATGAGATTGACGATCACGATGTCCAGCGGGCGGATGTCCTGCCGGATGGCGCGTTCGTCCGTCATGACAAAGATGTTTTCGCTTTCCAGAGCGCTGCGTGCGGGCAGGTCGGCGGGAATCTGGATGGGCATGTCTTCCTCGTTGGTCAGGATGTGTTCCTGTCTAAAACATAGTTTTCAGCTATGTTTTTGTCAAGATTATTCCGGGATTTTTTGTAGGGATTTACCGGGGCAGGTGGACGGTGTGGCACTGCAGGGCGGCATGGCTGCCGGCGGCTTCCTGCGCCTGGCGGGCCAGATGTTCCAGCGCGGCGCAGCAGGGGACGCTCATGCGCAACAGGGTGACGCTGGCGGGCCGCATGGCGAACAGGCGGGTCAGACGCTCGGCATAGTCGCCGTTGTTGTCCAGCTTGGGGCAGGCGATGACGGGGATGCGGCCCTGCAGCCAGTCGTCATGCAGGCCGGGCAGGACGAAACCGGCGCACTGGGCGGCCAGCAGGACATGGGCCCCGCTCAGGCAGGGGGCCTGGGGCGGCAGCAGGCGCAGCTGGATGGGCCAGCTGGGGGTGCGGGCGCGCAGGCTGGGGGGGATGTCGTTGCCGGCGGCGGAAGTGAGGGGCGTCAGGGCGGGCGCGGCCGCGTTGCCGGGGACAGCGAAGGTGCGCACCCGGCTGCCGGGGCAGCCCTGCGGACGGGCCTGGCCGTCGCGGGCGGCCTTGGCGGCCAGGGCCGCGGCCTCGTCAAAGGCTTCGGCCTCGCGCATGACGATGCGCAGGGCGCCTCGGGGACAGTTCAGGCAGGCGCCCAGGCCGTCGCAGTAACTGTCGCGGATCAGGCGGGCCTTGCCGTCCACCACGGCAAGGGCCCCTTCGGCGCAGTCCAGCACACACTGGCCGCAGCCGTCACACTTTTCTTCGTCGATTTCGATGATGGGACGTTCCATACTACCTCAGGCTCTCAAAAGGATATGTGCAAGTTCTTCGGCATCGGCGGCCACCCTGTCCGCGCCGGCGGCCTGCACCTCGGCCGCTCCCCGGAAGCCCCAGGCCACGCCCACGGCCGTCATGCCCGCGTTACGCGCCGTCATCATGTCCACGTCGCTGTCGCCCACATAGGCGCAGTCCCGCGGGGCCACGCCCATGCCCGCCGCCATCTGCAAAAGGACCGTGGGGTCGGGCTTGAGGGGGGCGTCCTGCCGGCCGCCGCGCACCGCATCGAAGCGGATGGCGGGAAAGTGCAGCGGGACCAGGGCGCGGGTGAGGTCTTCCGGCTTGTTGGAAAGCACGGCCAGCCGGAGCCCGGCATCCTGCAGGCGGCCAAGGACCGCGGCAAGGCCGGGATAGGGGGCGGTGCGGATACTGGGGTGCGCGGCGTAATAGCGGCGCCCCTCCTCGGTCAGGGCATCCAGACGTGCTTGCGGGCCCTGGGCCACCACGGCCCCGGGCAGGGCCCGGCGCATGAGGATGGGGAAGCCGTTGCCGACCATCTGCCGGTAGGCGCTGACAGGATGGACAGGATAGCCGTGGGCGGCAAGCACGGCATTGCAGGCCCCGCCGATGTCGGCAAGGGTGTCCAGCAGGGTGCCGTCCAGATCAAAAAAACAGGCTTTCATGTGACCTCCGAAAAGACGGGCCGGGCAGGGGCCCTCAAGGCAGGAAAGAGTATAGCCGCAAAATCGTCCGGCGGCAAATGTCGTGCCGTTTTCACAAGCCGCGGATACCATGCAGCTTCTGGACAGGGGCGCGGGCTGTTTGTTATTCTGGAGGCCAGTGGCGGATCTGCGTCACTGTCCGATTTGGGAGGTTGTTTATGCCCCGACACGTTTTGACACTCAATGATCTTGGTGAAGAAGGCTCCTGGCTGCTGGTGCAGCAGGCACGCGGGATCCCTGATGCGAAGGGCCGTACCGACTTCATGACGGAGCGCACGGCGGTCCTGCTGTTCGCGCAGGATTCGTTCGCCGAGCGTTTGTGCGTCTCGGCGGCTGTGCGGCAGATGGGCGGTTCCATCGTCTTCCAGGGTGCCACAGGCGGCTGGAAGTCCGAAGTGGAGCGGTACCAGCGCCAGATGCTGGCCGTCATCGATTATTTCGTGGACTGCATGTATGTGTACGGGATTCCCGGTCTGGCCACCAAGGTGGACAGGGATCTGGTGCAGTTCCCCATCATCAATGCGGGCAGCCCGGACGCCCATCCGGCCCATGTGCTGGCCGACGTGGCCTGCATGCTGCGCTATACCCGTGACGATCTGAAGAAGGCCCGCGTGGGCTGGCTCGGTTGCACCAACGGCACGCTGTTCTCCCTCATCGAGGGCCTGCGCTACTTCCCCTTCAGCCTGCAGGTGGCCCTGCCGCCACTGGAAGACCGCCCCACGCTGGAGACCTATGCCCGCCATTGCGGCGTGAAGGTGGACTTTGTGGATACGCCCCAGCAGGCCGTGGAAGGCTGCAATTTCGTCTATGCCGGTTGCCGTTCGGGCCTGGACGAGGAGATGTCGCAGCAGTGGAAGGTGGATGATGCCCTGCTGGCCCATGCCGCTCCGAAGGCGCGCGTGCTGCTGGGCACCAGCCCCATGCAGGCCATCGAGGTCGCCAGCGACATCCTCGCCAGCCCGGCCTCGCTGCTGCTGCTGCAGTCGGAAAACCGCCTGCGCGTGCACAAGCGCCTGCTGCACTGGGTCTTTTTGGAAAACGAACGGGCCATCTAGCCCAACCATCCTCCAGATGTTCGCGATGGCTGTCCGGGCTTTCCGGGCAGCCATCTTTCATTTATGGGCTTTAGCCTGTTGAGCGCCTGACAGGCGCGAAACAAAAAACCACCCG
>ERZ827469.349-NODE-349-length-56748-cov-9.020761_pt1 | contig 56748 bp, 47 predicted proteins | sample MGYA00519917_ERZ827469 | MGnify/ENA primary metagenome ERZ827469 (study PRJEB31778, sample SAMEA3449314) | human gut metagenome | biome: human gut; feature: human-associated habitat; material: faeces | place: United Kingdom | collected 2010/2012 ... | reverse complement strand
CGGAGAAGATGGCCTCCTGAACGGAAATCGCCGTGGACGGCGGGATCAGATTCTCTAACCTCTGCAAAATCTCCTTGTTATACACCAGAGGTCTTCGCCGCCTCGTCCGGGTCGTGGGCAAGCGGCGCGGCGAGCATGCTCGCCTTCGGCGCGGGCACGTGCGTCTTTATGCTGCTGTTCGGCCTGCTCGGGACGTTTCTCCCGAAGCGGTACAACAAATATCTGCTCAAGGGCAGCACGATCCTCATCGTCGCCCTCGGGCTGAGCCTGATGACCAAAGGCATCCGGCTGCTTGCCTGACGGCAAGCACAAGCGGCGCAAGCTTCCGTGCGCCGGAAAGCCTCGCAGCGTTTCCGCCGGAGCAGCGAAAGAAAAAGGTCTCCTTTTTGAAAAAAGCACAAGCGGCGCGTCCGGTTTCGGACGCGCCGCTTGGTTTATCAGATTTTCCGGGGGGGATCACTTTCCCGCCTCGGTCTCGCAGTACAGGCAGCGGTAGACGCGCCGCTCCCGATCCGTGAGCACGAACTCCTGCGGCAGCTCGCGCTCGGTCGAGGTGATGCAGCGCGGATTCTTGCACCGCAGCACGCCGCGGATGCGCTCGGGCAGCTTGAGCGTGCGCTTTTCCTGCAGCTCGCCGCCGCGGATGATGTTGACCGTGATGCTCGGATCGACGTAGCCGATCAGGTCCCAGTCGAGCTCCATCTCGCCGTCGATCTTGATGATGTCCTTGCGGCCGAGCTTGCCGCTGGTGACGTTTTTGAGGATGGCAACGGTGCAGGCGAGCTTGTCCAGACCGAGGATCTGGTAGAGCTCCATAGCCTTGCCGGCCGTGATGTGGTCGATGACGATCCCGTTTTGAATCGAATCAATAAGCATAACGTTTCTCCTCCCGTCAGTCGATGCCCAGCAGCTTGAGCATGAGCGCCATGCGGATATAGCGGCCGTTTTTCACCTGCTTGAAATAGCAGGCGCGCGGATCGTTGTCCACGGCGGCGGCGATCTCGTTGACGCGCGGCAGCGGGTGCAGGATGCTCATGTCGGGCTTGGCGGTCTCGAGCTTATCCGGCGTGAGGATATAGCTGTCGCGCAGGCGCAGGTAGTCCTCCTCGTTGAAAAAGCGCTCGCGCTGCACGCGGGTCATATACAGCACGTCCAGCTCCGGCATCACGGCCTCGAGCGACGTGGACTGCGTGTAGGGGACGCCGGGCTTTTTGAGATACTCGTCCTTCACGTAGCGCGGGAGCTTGAGCTCCTCCGGGGAGATGAGCACGAAGCGGATGCCCGTGCAGCGGCTCATGGCGGCGACGAGCGAGTGCACCGTGCGGCCGAACTTCAGGTCGCCGCACAGGCCGATCGTCAGGTCGTCCAGGCGCCCCTTTTCGCGGTAGATGGTCATGAGGTCGGTCAGCGTCTGCGTGGGGTGGTTGTGTCCGCCATCGCCCGCGTTGATGACCGGGACCTGCGCGTGCATGGACGCGACCAGCGGCGCGCCCTCCTTGGGATGGCGCATGGCGATGATGTCGCTGTAGCAGCTGACGACGCGCACGGTGTCCGCGACGGTCTCGCCCTTGGAGGCGGACGAGCTCTCTGCCGAGGCGACGCCGAGCACCTTGCCGCCGAGCGAGAGCATCGCGCTCTCGAAGCTCAGGCGCGTGCGCGTGGACGGCTCGAAAAACAGCGTGGCGAGGATCTTCCCGTCGCACTTGTGGGCGTATTGCTCGGGGTGCTCCATGATCGCGCAGGCGGTGTCGATGAGCTCCATGATCTCCTGCGGGGTCAGCTGCATAATGTCGATCAGATGCTTCATATCACGCCTGACTTTCTGCCTGGATCCAGCTCTCGTCGGAGGGGTTTTCGCGGAAGGCCAGCAGCCGCGCGACGTCGGCCTCGGTGATGTAGCCCTCCTGTGCTCCCGTGCTGGCGACGGTGTCCAGATCCGTGAGGCTCACGTTTCTGACCTGCGCTGCGGCGAGCCGCTCCACGCCCTTTTTCATGCCGTAGGTGAAGATACTCACGACGCCGAGCACCTCCGCGCCGGCTTCACGCAGCGCGTCCACCGCGTCGAGCACGCTGCCGCCGGTGGAGATCAGATCCTCGACGACCACGACCTTCTGCCCCGGGACGAGCTTGCCCTCGATGCGGTTCTGACGGCCGTGATCCTTGCTGCTCGAGCGGACATAGCCCATCGGCAGACCGAGCAGATGCGCGGCGATGGCTGCGTGGGCGATGCCGGCCGTGGCCGTGCCCATGAGCACCTGCGCCTGCGGATACTCGCGCCTGACCGTCTCGGCGATGGCGCGCTCGACCAGATCACGCGCCTCGGGCGCGGTCAGGATGAGGCGGTTGTCACAGTAGATGGGGCTCTTGATGCCGCTGGCCCACGTGAACGGCTCCTGCGGGCGCAGGAACACCGCCTCGATCGAGAGCAGGCTACGCGCAACTTCGTGTTTGATATCCATAGCAGTTCCTCCTGTTGAAAAAGTCTCTGATCCGGCGCTCAGCCGACGAACGCAGCCACGCACCGGCGATAGGCGGCGACGGGATCGTCCGCCTGCGTGATCGGGCGGCCGACGACGATGTAGTCCGAGCCGATCTCCCGGGCGCGCTCCGGCGTTGTGACGCGCTTCTGGTCGCCGCTCTCCCCGTCGGCAAAGCGCACGCCGGGCGTCACGGTCAGAAAGTCCGCGCCGCAGCGCGCATGGATGCTGCCCGCCTCCAGCGGGGAGCAGACCACGCCGTCAAGACCGGCATCGCGCGCATTGCGCGCATAGTGCAGCACGACCTCGTCGATCGGCGCGTGGATGAGCAGCTCCCGGTCCATGCGCTCCTGATCCGTGGAGGTCAGCTGCGTCACAGCGATGAGCAGCGGGCGCGTGCCGTCCGGCCGGGTCAGTCCCTCGAGCGCGGCGCTCATCATGGCCTTCGTGCCGGCAGCGTGGAGGTTGATGATATCCACATCCAGCGCCGAGAGCGCGGCCATCGCCTTTTTCACCGTGTTCGGGATGTCGTGCAGTTTGAGGTCGAGAAAGATCCTGTGGCCGCGCGCGTGGATCTGGCGCACGATGTCCGGCCCTTCGGCATAAAACAGCTCCATGCCGATCTTCACAAACGGCTTCTCGTCCTGAAAGAGGTCGAGAAATGCGAGCGTCTTTTCCCGGCTGTCAAAATCCAGCGCAATGATAACGTCCTTACCCATGATGTGCTCCTCCTATGATGTCCCTGAGATTGTCGATGCCGAAGCGCGCCATCGCGTCCGGCAGAGTTTCAATGATGTGCTTGCAGGCATACGGCTCGACCAGGTTTGCCGCGCCCACACCGACCGCCGTCGCGCCCGCGAGCATCAGCTCCAGAACGTCCTGCGCGCTCGTCACGCCGCCCATGCCCACGATGGGGATGTGCACCGCCTCGTACACCTGATAGACCATGCGCACAGCCAGCGGGAACATACCGGGGCCGGACATGCCGCCGGTCCGGTTGGCCAGCAGCGGGCGGCGGCGCGCAAGGTCGATGCGCATACCCGGCAGAGTGTTGATGAGGCTCACGCCGTCCGCGCCCGCGTCCTCGCAGGCCTTGGCAACGGCGGCAATGTCCGCCGCCGTCGGCGAGAGCTTGAGGATGATCGGCTTTTTCGTCACGGCGCGCACCGCGCGCGTCACCTCCGCCGCGGCCGACGGCTCCGCGCCGAAGGCAGCGCCGCCGCCGTGGACGTTCGGGCAGGAGATGTTGACCTCCAGCCAGCCGACCTGCGGCTGCGCGTCAAGCCTGGCGCAGACCTCGGCATATTCTTCCACGCTGAAGCCGCTCACATTCGCCATGACCGGCTTGTGAAACACCTTTTCCAGCTCCGGCAGCTCGTGCGCGATGACCGCGTCCACGCCGGGGTTCTGCAGCCCCACCGCGTTGAGCATTCCGCCGGCATACTCGGCGATGCGCGGCGTGGGGTTGCCGAAGCGCGGCGCGCGCGTCGTCCCCTTGAAGGAGAACGTGCCGAGCATATTGATGTCATACAGCTGCGCAAACTCCTGCCCGTAGCCAAACGTGCCGCTGGCCGGGATGATGGGGTTTTCCAGCTCGATCCCACAGAGCGTTACGGCTGTTGCGGCCATACGATCTCCTCCTTTGTGAACACGGGCCCGTCCTTGCAGACGCGCTTGCTGCCGTGCGTCGTTTCGCAGGTGCAGCCCATGCACGCGCCGAAGCCGCAGCCCATGCGCGCCTCGAGGCTCAGCTGACCGTCGAGCGGCGTCGCGCTGCACAGCGCCTGCAGCATGGGCATCGGCCCGCAGGCATACACATAGGTGCCGCCCTCGGGCAGCGCGTCGGTCACGAAGCCGCGCGCGCCCATGGTGCCGTCCTCGGTCACGACCGTGACGGGGATGCCGAGCGCTTCAAACGCATCGGCAAGCAGCACCTCCGCCGCCGTGCGAAAGCCGAGCACAGCCAGCGGGCTGCACCCCTCGGCCACGAGCTGCTGCGCAAGACCGTACAGCGGGGACGCGCCCACGCCGCCGCCGACCAGCAGCGGCCGCGCACCGGCGGGTGCGGTGTCAAAGCCGTTGCCGAGACCGACCAGCAGGTCCAGCTCCGCGCCCGGCACCAGCGTGCTCAGCTGCGCCGTGCCTGCGCCCGCCACTTTATAATACAGCGTCAGCGCGCCGTCACTCCAGCTGCACACCGACACGGGGCGGCGCAGAAAATATCCGGCAAGCCGGATGTCCACAAACTGCCCCGGCGCGGTGATCGCGGCGGTGTCCCCCGTGAGCTGCAAACGGTAGGTGTCACGGGCGACGGGCGCGTTTTCCGCAATGGTGAAAACTCTCTGCTGCACGGCTTACTCCGCGTGGATCGTGGACACGGCCAGCGTCGTCTCCTCGAGCACGTCGAGCAGTACGCGCACCGTATCGAGCGAGGTAAAGACGGTCACGCCGTTTTCCACCGCGCAGCGCCGGATCGCGGCGCCGTCCTGCGCGTGGACGCTCGAATGGATGGAGCGGGTGTTGATGATGTAGCTGACGTAGCCGCTGCGGATGGAATCGAGGATCTCGTGGCTGCCGTCGCTGATCTTGCCGCGCACGCGCGTGCGGATGCCGAAGGACTTGAGGTAGGCAGCCGTGCCTGCGGTCGCCTCGATGTTAAAGCCCATCTCATAGAACCGGCGCACGAGCGGCAGGCCCTCGGGCTTGTCCTCATCGGCCAGCGTCACGAACACGGTGCCGTAGTTCTGCACGTTCATGCCGGAGGCCTGCAGCGCCTTGTACATGGCGCGCGAGAGCTTCTTGTCGTAGCCGATGGCCTCGCCCGTGGACTTCATCTCCGGGGAAAGGTAGGCGTCCAGCCCGTGGAGTTTGGCGAAGGAGAACACCGGCGCCTTGACATAGCAGCGCTCTTTCTCCGGCGGATACAGGTCGAAGATGCCCTGCTCCTTGAGGCTCGTGCCGAGGATGACGTTCGTAGCGATGTCCGCGAGCTGATAGCCCGTGGCCTTCGACAAAAACGGAACCGTGCGCGACGAGCGGGGGTTGACCTCGATGATGTAGACATGGTCGCTCTTATCGACGATGAACTGGATGTTATACAGTCCGACGATGCCGATGCCCAGGCCGAGCTTCTTGGCATAGGTCAGGATCGTGCCCTTGACCTTGTCTGAGATGGAAAACGGCGGGTAGACGCTGATGGAGTCGCCGGAGTGGACACCGGTGCGCTCGACCAGCTCCATGATGCCGGGCACGAACACGTCTCTGCCGTCGCAGATGGCGTCGACCTCGACCTCGCGGCCGGAGATGTACTTATCGACCAGCACGGGCTTGCCCTCGCCGGTGCGCACGGCATTCTGCAGATAGTGGCGCAGCATCTCGTCGTCGGCCACGATCTCCATGGCGCGGCCGCCCAGCACGAACGACGGGCGCACCAGCACCGGATAGCCCACCGTGTGCGCAGCCTTGAGACCGTCGTCCAGATTCGTCACCGCCGCGCCCATCGGCTGCGGGATGTTCAGCTCGAGCAGCAGCTTTTCAAAGCAGTCGCGGTTTTCCGCGCGCTCGATCGCGGCGCAGTCCGTGCCGATGATCTGCACGCCGCGCATCATGAGCGGCTGCGCCAGATTGATGGCCGTCTGGCCGCCGAGGCTGGCGATCACCTGATCGGCCTGCTCCTCGTGCAGGATGTTCATGACATCCTCCGGCGTGAGGGGCTCGAAATACAGCTTATCGGCGGTCGTGTAATCGGTGGAGACCGTTTCGGGGTTGTTGTTGATGATGATGGCCTCATAGCCCGCGCGCCGGATGGTCTGCACCGCGTGGACGGTGGAGTAGTCAAACTCCACGCCCTGACCGATGCGGATCGGGCCTGCGCCGAGCACGACGACCTTCTTCTTGTCCGAGCGGCGCGCCTCGCTCTTTGCGCCGGGGGCGTAGGTGGAGTAGAAATAGGGGATGTAAGCGCCGGTGTGGCTGGTGTCCACCATCTTGTAGGCGGGGTAGAGCCCCAGCTGCACGCGCTGGGCATACACATCCTCCTCGCGCACGCCCCAGAGCCGCGCGATGTAGGGGTCACAGAAGCCCATCTGCTTGGCCTGCTTGAGCGTCTCTCCGTCGCCCTTGTGCGCGCAGAGCGTCTGCTCCATGTCCACGATGCCGCGGATGGTCTCGAGGAAGAACGGCGTGATCATCGTCAGTGCAGCGACCTCGTCCACGCTCGCGCCCAGACGCAGCAGCTGCGCGACGGCAAAGAGCCCGTCATCGCGGAACTGGTGCAGGTACTCGGTCAGCTCCGCCTTGGTCATGTTCTGGAACTTCGGCAGCCAGAGGTGCTGCGCGCCGATCTCCAGCGAGCGGACGGACTTGAGCAGGCACTCCTCGAGCGTGCTGCCGATGCCCATGACCTCGCCCGTGGCCTTCATCTGCGTGCCGAGCGTGTTGGCGGCGGTCGAGAACTTATCGAACGGGAAGCGCGGCAGCTTTGCGACCACGTAGTCCAGCGACGGCTCGAACGCGGCCGTCGTGTTGGCGACGGCGATCTCGTCGAGGTTCATGCCGACGGCGACCTTGGCCGTGACGCGCGCGATGGGATAGCCGCTGGCCTTGCTCGCCAGCGCCGACGAGCGGGAGACGCGGGGGTTGATCTCAATGAGGAAGTACTCCGAGGTCTTGGGATTGAGCGCGAACTGCACGTTGCAGCCGCCCTGGATCTTCAGCGCGCGGATGATCTTGATCGCGCTGTCGTTGAGCATCTTCATGTCATGGTCGCTGAGCGTCATGATCGGCGCGACGACGGCGGAGTCGCCGGTGTGCACGCCCACGGGGTCGATGTTCTCCATGCCGCAGATGGTGATGGCGCGGTCGGACGCATCGCGCATGACCTCAAACTCGATCTCCTTATAGCCCTTGACGCTCTTTTCGATCAGCACCTGATGGATGGGCGAGAGCTTGAACGCCTGCATGCCCAGCTCGACGAGCTGCGCCTCGTCGTCGGCAAAGCCGCCGCCCGTGCCGCCGAGCGTGAACGCCGGGCGCAGCACGACCGGATAGCCGATGGCCGCGGCCGCGGCCTTGGCCTCCTCGAGGCCGTAGGTGATCTGCGACGGGATGACCGGCTCGCCGATGCTCTGGCAGAGCTCCTTGAACTGCTCGCGGTCCTCGGCACGGCGGATGCTGTCGCTATCCGTGCCGAGAAGCTCGACCTGGCACTCCTTGAGCACGCCCTTCTGCTCGAGCTGCATCGCCAGATTCAGGCCGGTCTGGCCGCCGATGCCCGGGACGATCGCGTCCGGGCGCTCCTTGCGCAGGATACGCGCCACATACTCCAGCGTCAGCGGCTCCATGTACACCTTGTCCGCGACGGAGGTATCCGTCATGATCGTGGCGGGGTTGGAGTTGACGAGAATGACCTCGTACCCCTCCTCCTTGAGCGACAGGCACGCCTGCGTGCCGGCATAGTCAAACTCAGCGGCCTGACCGATGACGATCGGGCCGGAGCCGATGATCATAATTTTCTTCAGATCTGTTCTCTTGGGCATGTGATTTCCTCCTCAGTACGTAAAAGTCCTGTATGTCATATATTTCATATGTAAATGAAGGGCGCTCAGTCCTGCGCGTCCTGCCAGACGACGGCACCGCCGCAGACGTTGCGCACGCACCGCCCGTAGACCGTCTGTCCGGCGAAGGGCGTGCTCTTTCCCATGGAGCAAAACTGCGCCGGGTCGATGCGGTACTCCGTGTTCAGGTCCCAGACGGCATAATCGTCCGCGCGCAGCGGGAAGCCGAAGCGCTTTCTGGGGTTGACCGCCATGAGCTCCACGAGCTTGTCGAGCGTCAGCACGCCGGTGCGCACAAGGTGGGTATAGAGCACGGGAAACGCCGTCTCAAGGCCGACGATGCCCATGGCGCTCCCGGCGAGGCCCCTGGCCTTTTCCTGCGCGCTGTGCGGGGCGTGGTCGGTCGCGATCATGTCCACCGTGCCGTCGAGGATGCCCTCGATGAGCGCCTGCCGGTCTGCCTGCGTGCGCAGGGGCGGGTTCATCTTGAAGCTGCCGTCCTCGCGCAGGTCATCCTCGGTCAGCACGAGGTAGTGCGGTGCGGTCTCGCAGGTGACGTCCAGCCCCTGCGCCTTCGCCCGGCGGATGAGCGCCACACTCTCCTTGGTGGACACGTGGCACATATGATAGGCGCAGCCTGTCTCGCGCACCAGCTCGAGATCGCGCTCCAGCTGCCGCCACTCACTCTCGCTGCTGATGCCCTTGTGCCCGTGGGCGCGGGCATACGCGCCGTCGTGGATATAGCCGCCGTGCAGGAGGGTGTTGTCCTCGCAGTGCGCGGCGATGAGCTTGCCAAGGCTTGCCGCCTTGCGCATCGCGGCGCGCATCACGTCCGCATCCTGCACGCCGCTGCCGTCGTCGGAAAAGCCGGCGACATAGGGCGCGAGCTGCTCCATGTCCGCAAGCTCCCTGCCGCCGCGGTGCGCGGTGATCGCACCGTAGGGCGTCACATCGATGACCGCATCCGTGCGGATGCGCTCCAGCTGGGGGGCAAGCGTCTGCAAACTGTCCGGCGCCGGATCCAGATTGGGCATGGCACACACGCGGCTGTATCCGCCGTGCGCCGCAGCAAGCGTGCCGGACGAAATGGTCTCCTTATAAGAAAAACCCGGCTCACGAAGATGTACATGCACATCTACGAAACCAGGTAATACCACGAAAGAAGAAATATCAAGTTCGTCACCGGCAATGCTGCCGCTGCCAAGAAAAACAGAATCACGGTTGCCGGGAAAAAGATCCCACCCAAATGCCTGCATATTCTCTGCGGCCGCAACCATTTTTCCTCGCCTCATTTCTGCCGAATCGCAAATTTTTGATATGATATCACATAATCGCCCGGTCTGTCAACAAATCCGGCGGCTTTGCGCGCCGTCTTTTTGCACGAAAAATTCCGTCATTTTCCGTCCCGCGTTGACACGCATCTCTGCGCCAAGAACCGGATACAGACAAGCTGTCGGCGGCGCGCCCGTCAGGGCGCGCCGCCGTGTGCTTCAGAGCAATTTCAGCACCCCGTCGCCGTAGTCGGCGCAGGTCGCGCCGTCCGGCCGGCCGGTGATGTCGGCCGGGCAGGCGTCGAGCGCCGCCTCGAGCCGGTCGGCCGCGGCCGCGCGGCCAATGTGCCGCAGCAGCATGACCTCTGCGCGCAGAATGCTCTGGGGGTTGGCGTAGTCGCCCATGCCGCGCTCGATCATGCGCGGGGCCGAGCCGTGGATGGCCTCGAACATGGCGTAGCGGTCGCCGATGTTGGCGCTGCCCGCCGTGCCGACACCGCCCTGCAGCTGTGCAGCCTCGTCGGTGATGATGTCGCCGTAGAGGTTCGGCAGCAGCAGCACCTGAAACTGCCCGCGCACCCGCTCGTTGACGAGATTTGCCGCCATGATATCAATATAGTAGTCATCGACGGTGATCTCGGGATAATCGGCGGCCACCTCGTGGCAGAGGGCGGTGAACTTGCCGTCCGTCTTTTTGAGGATGTTCGCCTTCGTGACGACGGTCACGCGCGTCTTGCCGTTGCGCCGGGCATAGTCGAACGCCGCGCGGGCGATGCGGCGCGTGCCGGGGTCGGTCGTGACCTTGAAGTCCACGGCCATGCCGGGCAGCTCCACGCCGCGGCTGCCGAGGGCGTACTCGCCCTCCGTGTTCTCGCGGAAGAACGTCCAGTCGATACCCTGCTCGGGGATGGTCACGGGGCGGACGTTCGCGTAGAGGTCGAGCGCGCGGCGCAGCTTCACGTTCGCGCTCTCGAGCCCGCCGCCCATGGGCGTCGTCGTCGGGCCTTTGAGCAGCACGTCGCAGGCCAGAATCTCATCGAGCACATCGTCCGGCACGGCCTGATTGCAGGCCAGCCGGTTTTCGATCGTGAGGCCGCGGATGCGCCGCAGGGCGATGCTGCCGCGCGCGATCTCATCGGCGAGCAGCACCTCGAGCACGCGCACCGCCTGCTCCATGATGATCGGGCCGATGCCGTCGCCGTCGACAAGACCGATGGTCACGGTCGCTTTTTTCGTATAGTCCACCCGCTCGGCGGTCATGCCCGCAACGCGGGCCTGCTGCTCAGTCAGCAGCGTGCGAAACGCCGCACAGGCGCGGTCAATGTCGTTCATAGTGCATGCTCCTTTGTGTAGTTGAGCAGTCCGCCGGCGAGCAGGATGGCCTGCTGCCGCTCGGTGAGGCTGCACACGACGGGATAGGATTTGCCCGCCGCCGTGTCCGTGAGCGTCAGTTTCCCCGCTGCCATGCCGGTGCGGATATCGTCGATGCGCAGGTGCGCGCCGGGCTGCAGCGCGTCGTAATCGTCCGGGTTTTCAAACGTCAGCGGCAGGATGCCGGCGTTGATGAGGTTGGCCGCATGGATACGCGCGAAGCTCTTGGCCACGACGCAGCGGATGCCGAGATACATCGGCACGAGCGCCGCGTGCTCGCGCGACGAGCCCTGCCCGTAGTTGCTGCCGCCGACGATGATGCCGTCCCCGGCCGCTCTGGCGCGCGCCGGAAAGGTCGGGTCGCAGACCGTGAAGCAAAACTCCGACAGCTTCGGGATGTTCGAGCGATACGGCAGGATCTTCGCCCCCGCCGGCATGATGTGGTCGGTCGTGATGTTGTCGCCCACCTTGAGCACGAGCTCCGCCGTGAGCGTGTCGGCAAAGGGCCTGCTCTGCGGGAAGGGCTGGATGTTCGGCCCGCGCAGCACCTCCACCGCGTCCGCCTCGTCCGCCGGGGCGGGCGGCAGCACGGCGGTGTCGTCGATGCGGAAATGTTCCGGCAGCGTAACGGCCGGCATGGGGCCGAGCGTCTGCGGGTCGGTGATCGTGCCGGTGAGCGCGGCGGCGACGGCCGTCTCCGGGGACACGAGGTAGACCTGCGCGTCCTTCGTGCCGCTGCGGCCGAGGAAGTTGCGGTTGAACGTGCGCAGGCTCACGCCGCCGGAGTTGGGCGAGAAGCCCATGCCGATGCACGGGCCGCACGCGCACTCGAGCAGGCGCGCGCCGCTGGCGAGGATGTCCGTGAGCGCGCCGCAGTCGGCCAGCATGGTCAGCACCTGCTTCGACCCCGGCGAGATCGACAGGCTCACGCCCGGGGCGATGGTCCTGCCCTTGAGCAGGGCTGCGACCTTGAGCATATCGAACAGAGACGAATTCGTGCACGAGCCGATGCAGACCTGATCGACCTTCGTGCCCGCGAGCGCTTCCACGGGGACGACGTTGTCCGGGCTGTGCGGGCAGGCGATCATGGGCTGCAGCGTGTTGAGGTCGATGTCAATGACGCGGTCATAGCGCGCGTCCGGGTCGCTCGCAAGGGGGATAAAGTCCGCCTCGCGCCCCTCGGCGGCGAGGAAGGCGCGCGTCACGTCGTCCGACGGGAAGATGGACGTCGTCGCGCCGAGCTCGGTGCCCATGTTCGTGATCGTGGCGCGCTCGGGCACGGACAGTGCCGCGATACCCGGCCCGCCCCACTCGATGATCGCGCCGACGCCGCCCTTGACCGACAGGATGCGCAGCAGCTCGAGGCTGATGTCTTTGGCCGTGACGTAGGGCCGCAGCGTGCCGGTGAGGTTGACCTTGAACATTTTCGGCATCGTGATGTAGTACGCGCCGCCGCCCATGGCGACCGCGACGTCCATGCCCCCCGCGCCGAAGGCCAGCATGCCGATGCCGCCGCCGGTGGGCGTGTGGCTGTCCGAGCCGATGAGCGTCCTGCCCGGCTTGCCGAAGCGCTCGAGCTGCACCTGGTGGCAGATACCGTTGCCCGGGCGGGAGAACCAGACGCCGTGCTTTTTGGCCACGGTCTGGAGGTAGCGGTGGTCGTCCGCGTTTTCAAAGCCGGACTGCAGCGTGTTGTGGTCGACATAGGCCACGCTCAGCTCGGTCTTCACGCGCGGGATGCCCATCGTCTCAAACTCCAGATAGGCCATCGTGCCGGTCGCGTCCTGCGTGAGCGTCTGGTCGATGCGCAGGGCGATCTCGCTGCCGGGCGTCATGTCGCCGTGCAGCAGGTGGGCACGGATGATCTTCTGAGCAAGCGTTTCACCCATGATTTTTCAGCCTCCCAATCATACTTTCCTTGGCGTGGATGGTGTGCTCGGTCGTGAGCGCGGCGGCGCGGTCGGCGTCTCCGGCGGCGATGGCGTCGAAGATGGCGCGGTGCTCTTTGACCACCTGCGCCGTGCGCTTGGTGTCGGCGATGGACGCCTTGCGGTAGCGGCGGGTCTTGCGGTGCAGCGGGACGAGTGTGTCGCTGATGACGGCGTGGCCGCTCATGTCGCAGATGACGTCGTGGAACTGGTCGTCCATCTCGCGCAGGTGCTCGGCGTCGCGCTTTTCAAAGTAAAACTCCTGCAGGTCCAGAATGTGCCGCAGGCGCGCAAGCCCCTCGGGCGAGACGTTTTTCGCCGCGTAGTAGGACGCGAGCCCCTCGATCCGGCAGCGGATGTCCATGATGTCCACCAAATCCTCGGCCGTGATGCCGAGCACGACGGAGCCCTTGCCGGTGTCGGCGATGAGGTGCTCCTGCTCGAGGCGGCGCAGCGCCTCGCGGATGGGCGTGCGGCTGACGTTGAGCTGCTCGACGAGCTTCAGCTCCGTGAGCACCTCGCCGCGCGGGTACACGCCCTGAATGATATCGGATTCCAGCCGCTCAAACACCTGATCGGCCAGCGTAACGGTACGGAAATCTTTCATACTGCGCCTCCTGTCAAACCTGCGCGAAGCGGCCGGGCGCCAGCTCCGCGATCTTGGCTTTGAGTTCCTTGACGGACAGGACGGTCTGGCGGCCGTCCTCGTATTCCGCATCCACCCAGCCCTTGAGCGCGAGCACGAGCGGGTCGTGCTTGTCGATCTGTTTTTCGCCGGTCAGGTGGTAGTTCTGGTTGATCCAGTAGGCGATGCCCGCAAGGCCGGATGTCTTGCCGACCTGCACGGACGCCGGGCGGTTGAGCAGCTTCTCGGTGTCGAAGATCGTGTAGATCTCGGCGTCCTTGAGCAGGCCGTCGGCGTGGATACCGGCGCGCGTGGCGTTGAAGTCGCGCCCGACGAACGGCGTCATCGGCGGGATGTCGTAGCCGATCTCGTGCTGGAAGTAGTCGGCGATCTCGGTGATGACCGTCGGGTCCATGCCGTCGAGCGAGCCGCGCAGCGACGCATACTCGAACACCATCGCCTCGAGCGGGATGTTGCCCGTGCGCTCGCCGATGCCCAGCAGCGAGCAGTTGACCGCGCACGCGCCGTAGAGCCACGCGGTCGAGGCGTTGACGACGGCCTTGTAAAAGTCGTTGTGCCCGTGCCACTCGAGGCACTCGCTCGGCACGTCGGAGTACTGCTGCAGGCCGTAGATGATGCCGGCCACGCTGCGCGGCAGCGCCGCCTCCGTGTAGGGGATGCCGTAGCCCATGGTGTCGCACGCGCGGATCTTGACCGGGATGCCCGCCTGACGCGAGAGCTTTTGCAGCTCGTTGACAAACGGCACGACAAAGCCGTAAAAGTCGGCGCGCGTGATGTCCTCGAGGTGGCAGCGCGGGACGACCCCGGCCTCAAACGCATCGGCCACGGTGGCAAGGTAGTAGTCCATGGCCTGCTTTCTGGTCATTTTCATCTTCTTGAAGATGTGGTAGTCGCTGCAGCTGACGAGGATGCCCGTCTCACGGATGCCGAGGTCGCGCACGAGGCGAAAGTCCTCCTTTGTCGCGCGGATCCACGTCGTGATCTCCGGGAACTTCAGCCCCAGCTCCATGCACTTTTCGAGCGCCTCGCGGTCTTTTTTGCTGTAGATGAAAAACTCCGTCTGCCGGATGATGCCATACGGCCCGCCGAGCCGGGACAGGTACTTATAAATGTTGACGATCTGGTCGACCGTGTACGGCTCCACGGACTGCTGCCCGTCGCGCAGGGATGTGTCCGTGATCCAGATCTCCTCGGGCATGTTCATCGGCACGCGCCGGTGGTTGAACGGCACCTTCGGCACCATTCCCTGCGTGTAGATGTCGCGCTGGAGGTTCGGCTCCGCCACGTCCTGGAGCGAATATTTATACGCATTCTGCTCCAGTAAATTCGTCTTTCCGGATATTTCAAGCATGGCAGTGGGGCTCCTTTCTGTTGCTTTGTATTATTGTATACAATTATACACATGATCGCGCCGTTGTCAACGCACAAATGTTCACAATTTTCCGCTTGCTTTCCGGGCGGATGCTGGTATAATACAAAAACGTTCAAAATTGAACTATTTTGGGAGGTGACCATCGTGCTCAACGCAGCTCAGGTCTATACCTACACGCGCCGCATCCTCGACGCTTACGCCGCCGTCATGCAGCCGCTGAGCGCGGAGCTGGACATGGCGCAAAATGCCGTGGACATTCTGCTCTTTCTGGCCAACAATCCGGGGCTAGACACCGCGCGCGACATCTGCACGTACCGGAAGCTCAAGCCGGGCATCGTGTCGTTCCACGTGGACAATCTCGTGCGCGGGGGTTACCTGCTGCGCACGCGCGACCCCGGCGACCGCCGCCGCTGCCGGCTCGTGTGCACGGACAAGGCAGCGCCGATCATCGCGCGCGGCCAGGCGCTGCAGGAGCAGTTCGCCGCGCAGATGTCCGCGGGCCTCGCGCCCGACGCGCTCGAAACGTTTCAGCAGTGTCTGACGGCGTTCGCGCAGAATCTCGACCGCATGGCCAACAGGGAGGAAACTTAAATGCAGCAGGACAAAACATTTCTCGGCACGGAGCCGGTCGGACAGCTTCTGCGCCGGCTTGCGATCCCGACGGTGATCGCGCAGCTCGTGAACATGCTCTACAACATCGTCGACCGCATCTACATCGGCCACATTCCCGAGGTCGGCAGCAGCGCGCTGACGGGCGTGGGCGTGTGCCTGCCGATCATTCTGATCGTGTCGGCCTTCGCGTGCTTCACGGCCTCGGGCGGCGCGCCGCGCGCGTCGATCTACATGGGGCGCGACGATATGGACAGCGCGGAAAAGACGCTCGGCGGCTGCTTCACGCTGCAGATCGGCATCTCCGTCGTGCTCATGGCGGCGCTGCTCCTCTGGGGGCGCAAGGCGCTGCTCGCCTTCGGCGCGAGTGAAAACACCATTGACTACGCTGCTGACTACCTGCATATTTATGCATTCGGCACGCTCTTTGTCGAGCTCACGCTGGGCATGAACGCGTTCATCACGGCGCAGGGCTTTGCCAAGGTGGGTATGTACACGGTGCTCATCGGCGCGGCGGCGAACATCGTCCTCGACCCGATCTTCATCTTCGCGCTGGGCATGGGCGTGCGCGGCGCGGCGCTGGCGACCGTGCTCTCGCAGGGGCTCTCGTGCGCGTGGGTGCTGGTGTTCCTGTGCGGGAAGAAGGCGTTTTTGCGCCTGCGGCGGGAAAACCTCTTCGTCTCGCCGAAGCTCATCCTGCCGTGCGTGGCGCTCGGCCTGGCCACGTTCACGATGCAGGCGAGCGAGAGCGTCATCTCCGTGTGCTTCAACGCTTCCCTGCTCAAGTACGGCGGCGACATCGCCGTCGGCGCCATGACGATCCTCACGAGCGTGATGCAGTTTGCCATGCTGCCGCTGCAGGGCATCGGTCAGGGCGCACAACCGATCACGAGCTACAACTTCGGCGCAAAGAACACCGACCGCGTGCGTGAAACGTTCCACCTGCTGCTGAAGGTGTGCCTGATCTACTCCGTCTCGCTCTGGCTGCTCATCGAGCTCTTCCCCGGCCTGTTCGCGCGCATCTTCACGCCGGACGCGGAGCTCATCGCCTTCACGGCGCGCGTGCTGCGCATCTACTGCGCGGGCCTGTTCCTGTTCGGCATCCAGATCGCCTGCCAGATGACGTTCGTGTCCATCGGCAGCGCGGTGTGCTCGATCATCGTGGCCGTGCTGCGCAAGTTCGTGCTGCTCCTGCCGCTGATCTATCTACTGCCGGCGCTGCTGCCCGACCAGACGACGGCCGTGTATCTGGCCGAGCCGGTCGCGGACGTCATTGCCGTCACGTGCACGGCCATCCTGTTTGCGACGCAGTTTCGCAAAGCCCTGCACAAGCTCGAAGCAAACGCCTGACCTGCTTTTTCGCTCCCCCGGCGCGCGGTGAACACCGTGCGCCGGGTTTTTGCTGAATGATTCAAAAATTTGAAACGCCCTTATCAAAAATGCAAAATCATCCCGCCGTTGACAACCGCCGCCCCGGCGCGTACAATGACAGCCACATCCATTCGAGAGGAGCTGCAAGCCATGCGCAATTCGTTTTTCAGCCGCAAAAACGACAGCACCGCGACCACGTGCGCGGCCGGCTTCGCATGCTCTGACGCGAATACCAACAACAATAGCGTCCTCCTGCTTACCATCGACACTGTGCTTGCAGTGTCGATTTCTGTTATACTCGGCATTCTGGGCATTACGCCGCCAACAGGACACGCCAAACCGGTATTCGCGGGATAACACGACAGCACTTGGTATACCAAGAGTCGGCCCCGACCGTTTTGGTCGGGGCCGATTTTTTGTTGTATAGAAAAACGGGCAGAAAGGAAATCTGTTATGGAAAAGAAAAAAGTTGGATTCGCCAGCGGCATCGGCTTCATCCTCGCCGCCGCCGGCAGCGCCGTGGGCCTCGGCAACCTCTGGGGCTTCCCGTACAAGACGTCGCAAAACGGCGGCGCCGCCTTCGTGCTCATCTACATCGCGTGCGTGCTGCTCATCGGCTTTGTCACGATGCTCAGCGAGATCTATCTCGGCCGCCGCTCGCAGGCAAACCCCATGACCGCCTACAAGATGGTCAACAAAAACCTCGGCTGGTGCGGCCTCGTGGCGATCATGATCCCCGCGTTCATCATCTGCTACTACTCCGTGCTCGGCGGCTGGACGACGAAGTACGCGCTCAACTCCTTCAGCGGCAACGCGGGCATCGTCAGCACGTTCTCCGTCAACACGGGTGAGGTCATTCTCTACACGGCGCTGTTTCTCGTGCTGAGCGTGACGATCATCATGGGCGGCGTCAAGGACGGCATCGAGAAAGCCTCCAAGGTGCTCATGCCGGTGCTGTTCTGCATCCTCGTTGCCATCGCCATCTACGCGCTGACGCTCGGCAGCGGTGTGCGCGAGGGCCTGGCGTTCTACCTCAAGCCCGATTTCTCCGGCATCACGTTCAAGTCCGTGCTCGTGGCCATGGGCCAGGCGTTTTACTCCCTGTCGCTCGGCATGGGCATCATGATCACCTACGGCTCCTACACCGGCAAGGAGGTCAACCTCGTGCGCTCCACCGCCATGGTCTGCGTGTTCGACACGGTCGTGGCGCTGCTGGCCGGTCTGGCCATCTTCCCGTCCGTCGCGCACTTTGACCCCTCCCTGCTCGGCAGCAGCAAGGGCGTCGCGCTCATGTTCATCATCCTGCCGCAGGTGTTCGAGTCCATGGGCAGCGTGGGTCAGGTCGTGTCGTTCGCGTTCTTCGTCATGGTCGACATCGCGGCCATCACGTCCGTCGTGTCCCTGATCGAGGTCGTGACGCAGTTCGTCATCCAGAAGTTCCACGTCCACCGCAAGCGGGCCGCACTCGTCGTCGCGTGCGTGTGCTTCGTCGTGTCGATCCCGATCGGCATCTCGCTCGGCCACGTCGCCATCCTCGAGGAGTCCAGCCCCGCGCTGTTCGGGCTCGACTGGCTGACGTTCTTTGACGAAGTGACCAACACCGTGCTCATGCCCGTGTGCGCACTGTTCTCGTGCATCGTCGTCGGCTGGTTCATCACGCCCAAGCGCGCCGTGGCCGAGATCGAGGCCGAGGGCACGCACATGGCCGGCTGGCTCAAGAAGGTCTACGCCGTCATGATCCGCTTCGTGACGCCGGCGCTCATCCTCATCGTCGAGATCGGCGGCCTGCAGAGCGAGATCGCGGCCGGCAACACCGCCGTCATCGTCTTTGCCTACGCGCTCGTGGCGCTGTGCGTGGTGGCGTACTTCGCCTTCTTCCGCAATCGAGACACCGGCACGAACGCCGACGAAAAGCTCTCCGGCGACTACCCTGTGTAACATTCCCTACGCACACCGGTACGGTTTTTCACCGTACCGGTGTTTTTTTCATGTCAAATCCGTTAAAAATCGCGCAAATTGCGGTTGAAATGTTGGAAAGAAGCAGGTATAATGAAAATGTCAGTCAGTATGACAGTTATAATGAACAAATTGGAGGCACGCCCATGCCGCTGCAGGAGGTGCGGGAACAGAATATTGCTCTCGTGACGCAGACGGCACTAGCGTGCTTTGTGGAAAACGGCATCGACAAGACGACCATCCGCGACATTGCGCACCGCGCGGGGCTGACCGAGCGCTCGGTCTACCGCTACTTTGCCACGAAGGACGAACTTGTGGTCGCGGCGGCCTTCCTCTACTGGGATCGGGCCAAGGCGCAGGCAGCGCAGGCGCTCGTCTCGGCGCGGCAGCCGGGCATGACCGGCATCGAGGAGATCCGCGTGCTGCTGCGCAGCTACGCGGGGCTGATCTTCACCGACCCCGCGGGCATCCGCTTCTCGCTCGACGCGGAGGTCGCGCTGTGCAACGCCGGCCGGCAGCACGCGGTCGTCAACCGCCCGCCGGAGCGCTTTGAGGTCGCCCCCCGCCCAATCGCGGCGGCCATCCGCCGCGGCCTCGCCGACGGGACGGTCGATCCCGACGCCGATGTCAAGATGCTCTATTACAACGCCTACGACGCGATCCTCGGCGTCATCCAGCGTATGTCCGTCGGCGTGCCGAGCGTGCACGAGCTCGACGGGCACGCGCGCATCGACGCGCTGTGCGAGCAGTTCACGCGCGCATTCGCAGCGCCGCTACCGGGAGAAAAAGGGACAGGGAATACCTTTTAAATAGTACCCGTCATTGAAGGAGGAAAAGGCATGGCAAAACGACCGAATATTCTCAAGCTGGCCACGAAGATCAGTCTTGAGAGCATGACGTACACCGGCATCACGTACAACGATCCTGAGTACAAGATCCTCGAGCCGATCATCGACGATGAGATGTGTGCGATCATGATGCACCTGCGCCTGGAGGCCAACCGCACCGTGGAGGACGTGGCCAAGCGCGCAAAGCAGAGCGTGGAATACACGCAGACGCAGCTCGACAAGCTCGCCAAGACCGGCGCGGTGCGCTACCGCTACGTCGACGGCAAGCGCTGCTACTTCTACCCCATCTGGGTGCCGGGCATCATGGAGGGCATCCTTGCCAACCGTGAGCAGTGCGACAAGTATCCCGTGCTCGGCGAGAGCTTCGAGGCATACACCCGCCGCCGTCCGGAGATGCTCGCGCCGATGCTCGACTCCGGCAAGACCGGCATGTTCTTCATGCGCGTCATGCCCGTCATGAGCGCGATCGAGAACGACACGCGCACGGCGTCCTATGACGAGCTCAAGACGCTCATCGAAAACGCGACGGCCATCAGCGTCGGCCCGTGCTCGTGCCGCCGGGCCCGCCGCCTCATGGGCGAGGGCTGCGGCCACCTTGAAGAGGACATGTGCATGTACCTCAACGACAACGCCGTCTGCTATTCCGAGCAGGGCTATCACCGGCTCGTCACGAAGGAAGAAGCGTATGAGATCCTCCGCCGCGCCGAGGACAACGGTCTCGTGCACGAGATCAACCAGACCCCCGGCTTTGAGGACGCGACCGCCATCTGCAACTGCTGCGGCTGCTCGTGCTTCGCGCTGCGCATCGAGGAGCTGTTCCGCACGCCGCGCGCCATCCGCTCGAACTACATCGCCCGCGTGGACAAGGAAAAGTGCGTCGCCTGCGGCCAGTGCGTCGAAAACTGCCAGACCAACGCCCTCAAGCTCGGCCAGAAGCGCTGCACGACCGATCCGCACATCTCCGATACCTATGACACCGACGCCAGCGTGCCCTACGACCGCCGGAGCTATGACCCGGAATTCCGCACGAACCGCTCGGACGTCATGCCCAGCGGCACCGCGCCGTGCAAGGCCGTTTGCCCGCTGAACATCCCGGTGCAGGGCTGCCTGCAGCTGCTGTCCGCCGGCAGATACGACGACGCCGCGGCGCTCATCCGGCAGGCCACACCGTTCCCGGAGCTGTGCGGCAGCGTGTGCGGCCGCCAGTGCGAAAAGGTCTGCACCCGCAACCAGATCGACACCGCCGTCGCCATTGCCGACGTGTGCAGAACGCTCGTCCGGCGCGAGCTGGACGCCGGCAAGGTCATTTTGCCGCCGTTGAAAAACCCGTCCGGCATCCCCCATACGGAAAAGATCGCCGTCATCGGCGCCGGCCCCGCCGGACTGAGCTGCGCCTATTTCCTCCGGCAGCAGGGCTACCCCGTGACCGTGCTGGAAAAGGACACGGTGCTCGGCGGCGCACCGGCAACGCTCATCCCGTCGTTCCGGCTCGACCGCAAGGCCTATGACGCCGAGATCGACGTGCTCGCGCGCATGGGCGTGGAGTTCCGCACCGGCGTGGAAGTCGGCAAGGACACGACGCTCGACGCGCTGCGCGCAGAAGGCTACAAGGCGTTCTTCCTCGGCATCGGCGCCGGAAAGCAGAGCAAGGATGCGCCGGCCGGCGCCGTGGACGCACGCAGATACCTGCACCGGAAAAGGCACACCGTCAAGGGCAGCGTGGTCGTGCTCGGCGGCGGGAAAGAGGCCGTTGACTGTGCGCGCGCCGCGCGCAAGGGCGGCGCTGCAAGCGTGACCGTCGTCGCCGGAGCGATCCAGGCGGACATCTCCGCGGCCAAGAAGGAAGGCATCGCGTTCCGCGCACCGTTCGCGGTGCAGGAGATCCGCGACGGCGCGGTGTCCATCCGCAGCCTGCACGGCGATAAGACCGAGACGCTCGCCGCGGACACGGTCTTTGCTGCCGAGGGCTACGTCCCGGCGGCGGACGCCTTCACCGCCGCATCCGGCGTGTGCCTGAATGCCGACGGCTTTGTCGGTGCCGACGCCGTGACCCGCCAGACCGGCGAGGCCGACGTCTTTGCCGGCGGCGCTGCGACCGGCGCGCATGACGTTGCGCGCGCGATCGCCGAGGGCCGCGAGGCCGCGATCTCGATCCACCGCTTCGTGCACAGCAACCAGAGCTTCGTGATCGGCCGCGACAAGCGGGACTATAAGCCGCTGGCGCGCAGCAGCGTCGGCGTTGCGATCGACGAACTGGAGTCCGCGCCCCGGCAGGCAGCGGAAAACGGCCTGCTCAGCGACGCGCAGCTGCACTGCGAGGCCGGGCGCTGCCTCGGCTGCGGCACCGTGGTGCTCAACGAGGATCAGTGCATCGGCTGCGGCATCTGCACGACCAAGTGCAAGTTTGACGCCATCCATCTCGAGAAGGTCAACGACACGCACGGCCGCGGCTATTTCCGCACCCTGCTGACGGTTGCGAGCAATGCGCCCGCCGCCGGCCGCCGCTTCGTGCGCAAGAAGCTGCAGCACTGAGGACGCCGCCATGCATGAGATCGGCGTCGTGCGCGCAATGCTCCGGACCGTTTCCGATTACGCGGCGGCAAAGGGCGTCAGCCGCGTCTCGGAGATCGTGGCCGACTGCGGCGAGCTCTCGCTCGTCATCCCGCAGTATGTCGAGCAGATCTATCCGACGGTCGTCAAGGGCACGCCGTTTGCAGACACGAAGCTCATCGTCAACATCGTGCCCGGCATGGCCGAGTGCGACGACTGCGACGAGATCTTCAATGTCATCGCGTGCAACGGGCATTGCCCAAACTGCAACAGCTTCAACAAAACGGTGCTGTCCGGCAGGGACTTCACCGTCCGGGAGATTCATGTCCCGGAAGAACGTAACCCCGGGTCTGTGGAGACCTAAAACATAGAAGGAGCGTATTACATGAACGAAAAGTACAACGCATTGTTCACCCCCTGGAAGATCGGCAATGTGGAAATCAAAAACCGCATTGTGCAGTGCTCCATGGGCGGCACGTCCCTGTTCGGCTGGATGGAGCCGAACCACTTTGACAAGGAAGCAGCCTACTTCCTGCTCAACCGCGCACAGGATGGCGTGGGCCTGATCCTGCCCGGTATGCAGTGCATCCGCGACCCGCTGGGCATCCCCGGCCGCAAGTGGCTGTACCAGAACGACCAGATGTTCAAGCAGCTCAAGGAGTACATGGTCGAGTTCCATAAGACGGGTGCGAAGCTGTTCATCCAGCTCGCCGCCGGCATGGGCCGCTCCATGGCCATCAACGGCTGGATGACGAAGCTGGCCAAGAACAACGTCCTCAACAAGATCGCCAGCCCCATCGTGGACGTGCAGTACATCTGCGCCTCCGCGTCCGAGGTGCCGAACCGCTGGAAGGAGGACGTCATGTCCCGCCCGCTGACGGTCAAGGAGATCGAGGACATGGTCTACGCCTTCGGCCAGACCGCCAAAAAGCTGCGCGCCGCCGGCGTCGACGGTGTGGAGATCCACGCCGTGCACGAGGGCTACCTGCTTGACCAGTTCACCATGGCCAACTGGAACCACCGCACCGACAAATACGGCGGCTCGTTCGAGAACCGCTTCCGCTTCCCGGTCGAGATCGTGCAGGAGATCAAGCGTCAGGCCGGCTCCGACTTCCCGGTGTCGCTGCGCTACTCCGTCGTGTCCAAGACCAAGGCCTGGGGCAAGGGCGCCATGCCGTACGAGACCGACTTCGTCGAGTTCGGCCGCGATATGCCGGAGTCCGAGAAGGCCGTCAAGTACCTCGAGGACGCGGGCTACGATATGTTCAACTGCGACAACGGCACCTACGATGCCTGGTACTGGGCACATCCGCCGCAGTACATGCCCGATAACTGCAACCTCGAGTATGTCGAGCACATCAAGCAGTTCACGAGCCGCCCGGTCGTCTGCGCCGGCCGCATGGACCCCGTGAAGGCCGCCGAAGAGATCGCCGCCGGCCGTCTCGACGCCGTGGCCATCGCGCGCCAGAACCTCGTCGACCACGAGTGGGTCCACAAGATCCTCAGCGGCCACGAGGATGAGATCAAGCCCTGCATCCGCTGCCACAACGGCTGCTTCAACATGTCGAAGTTCAAAGGCACCGCGAACCTCCAGAGCATGGACGACTCCCTGCACCTGGCCCGCTGCGCCCTGAACCCGACGACCATGCAGCACAACAAGTACAAGATCGTCCCGACCCGCCATCCGAAGAAGGTCGCCATCATCGGCGGCGGCATCGGCGGCATGGAGTGCGCGCTCGTGCTCAAGCAGCGCGGCCACACCCCGGTCATCTTTGAAAAGACCGGCGAGCTCGGTGGCCTGTTCCTCACCGCGTCCGCGATGAGCTTCAAGGAGAACGACAAGGAGCTCATCCGCTGGTACCTCAACGAGGTCGCCAAGGAGGGCATCGACGTGCGCCTGAACACCGAGGTCACGGACGTGAACACCCTGCGCGGCTTTGACGAGATCATCGTCGCCAGCGGCTCCATCCCGCGCACCATGCCGTCCATCCCCGGCTTTGAGAAGACGCTCACGTTCACCGAGCTGCTCAAGGACAAGAAGGAAGTCGGCGACAAGGTCCTGTTCATCGGCGGCGGCCAGTCGTCCTGCGAAGCGGCGTATGACCTTGTCCTTCAGGGCAAGCACCCCATCATCGTCGAGTACGCGAACGACCTCGTCGCGGCACAGGCCACCTGCCTTGCCAACACGTCCTTCCTGCGTGACGCGATGGAGTACCACAAGGTCCCGACCTATCTCGAGTCCACTGTCACCGAGATCACGGACACCGGCTGCACCGTCAAGAACGTCAAGACCGGCGAGAGCACCTTCGTCGCGTGCGACAACGTGGTCAATGGCGTCGGCTTCATCCCGACTCCGGTCGGCGGCAAGGACAACAAGCAGGTCCACCGCGTGGGCGACTGCGTTGCCATCGGCAACCTGCGCACCGTCATCTGGCGCGCGTGGGATGTCTGCATGAAGATCTGATCCCGTAAACGAGAATCCCTCCGGCTATGCGGTTGCCGGAGGGATTTTTTCATGCCGCCGCGCGCGGACTCGCGCAAATGGCCCGTGCGGCCTGCGGGAACAGGCAAAGCGCCCCCGGAGCAGATGCTCCGGGGGCGCCGCCTCTTTTATCGGCTCTGTCTTTTCCGTTTCCGCCGCGTCCGGCTCACTCACCCTGCGCGCGCAGCCAGCCGCTGGCCACGCCGGGGAAGTTCGTGATGATGCCCTCGCAGCCCCAGCGGTGGAGCTGCTCCAGACCCGCCATGTCGTTGACGGTCCAGACGTTCATCTTCACGCCGTGCTCCTTGCAGTCGCGCACGTTTTCGTCCGTGAGCAGCTCGATCGGCGGGTGGTAGCAGGCGAAGCCCGCCTGCTGGCAGTAGTAGCCGGGGAAGCCGCCGATGCTGTCCTCGAGCACGAGCGCGCCGACTTCGACGGCGTTGCCGCTGATCTCGAGGATCTTGCGCAGCGAAATGTGGTTGAACGACGAGAACATGACCTTCTTCTCCAGACCGTAGCGCTCGATGGTCGCCCAGATCTTGCGCTCGATGTCATGGTAGTAGATCTTGTCGGTCTTGATCTCGATGTTGTGGCCGACGGACTCGCCGGAGGCCCACTCGCAGTACTCGTCGAACGACGGGATGTGCTCGGGGGCGTACTTGCCCTTGTAGCAGGCGGCGGCGTTGACCTGCTGCAGCTCGGCGAACGAGTGGTCGCAGACGCGGCCGGAGCCGTCGGTCGTGCGGTCGAGCCGCTCGTCGTGGATGACGACGAGGCGCCCGTCGCGCGTTTCATGCACGTCCATCTCGATCGCGTCGCAGCCGACCTTGACCGCCTCGCGGAACGAGAGCATCGTGTTTTCCGGATATACACCGCTGTAGCCGCGGTGTGCCATTACTTTCATACGATTATCTCCCTTAATAAATGAGATTCGGTATCAGCATCGAGATGCCCGGAATGTACGTCAGCAGCAGCAGCGCAATGAGCAGCGCGATGATAAACGGCACACACTCCTTGATAAACTCCTGCATCTTACACCCTGTGATCGACACGCACGTAAACATCATGGAGCCGAACGGCGGGGTCAGGCCGCCGATCATGATATTGACGTTGCACACGATGCCGAAGTGCACCAGATCGATGCCGGCCGCCTTCACGATCGGCACCATGAGCGGGGCGAGGATAATGAGCGCCGCGCCGCCCTCGAGGAACATGCCGACGATGAGCAGCACAACGTTCATGACCAGCAGCACGAGGAACTTGTTGCTGGCAAAGCTCGTCACGGCGTTGAGCAGCATGGTGGGGATGTTCTCCCAGTTGAGGTAGTAGCCGAACACGGTCGCCGACACGATGATGAGCATGACGGTGGCGGTGCCGGAGATGGTCTCGCGCAGGATGGGGATAAAGTGCTCCTTTTTCAGGCCCTTGTAGACGAACTTGCCCACGATCAGGCAGTAGAGCACGCCCACACCGCCGGCTTCCGTCGGCGTGAAGATGCCGAAGCGCATGCCCATGATGATGCCCAGCGGGAAAAACAGCGCCCAGAAAGACTTGAGCGCCTGCCGGCCGATCTCGCCGAGCGTTGCGCGGCGGGGGCGGGACGGCGCGTAGCCGCGCTTTTTGGAGATGAGCGCCACGGCGATCATCAGCGCCACAGCCATAAGCAGACCGGGGACGTAGCCGGCAGCAAAGAGCTGACCGACGGATGCGCCGGCGATCAGACCGTAGACGATGAGGTTGATCCCAGGCGGGATGATCGGCGTGACGCACGAGGACGCCGCCGTGATCGCGGCGGAAAAGCCCTTGCCGTAGCCGCGCTTTTCCATCTCGGGCACGAGCAGCTTGCACTCCATGGCGGCGTCGGCATTAGCCGAGCCGGAGCAGCCGCCCATGAGCATGCTCAGCAGGACGTTGATCTGCGCCAGACCGCCGCGCATATGACCGGTGAGCGCGTCGGCAAAGTCCATGAGCCGCGCGCTGATGCCGCCGTAGTTCATGATCGACCCGCACATGATGAAAAACGGGATCGCGAGGAACGGGAACGACTGCGTGGCCGTGACGAATTTCTGCATCAGCAGGTACGGCATCGTCGTCGTGTCAATAAAGCCGAAGTAGGTCAGCGCCGCAGCAAAGAGCGCGTACGCGATCGGGATGCCCGTGAAGTACAGCACGAGCGCTATGATGATCGGCAGGATGGAGAGGAACGTGCTCATGCGTCCACCTCCCCGCCGTGGCTGCTGCTGTGCCTGAGGTCTTTGACGAAAAAGACGAGCGAGTAGATCGTCATCAGGCCGAAGCCGATGACCAGCGCCGTGCTGACCGCGGAGGACGGCAGCTTTGTGATCGGCATGCGCTTGATCCAGGACGACTGGATAAACTGCACGCTGAGCACCGTGATGTAGCCGTTGATGATCACGAGCAGGGCGTTGGTGATCAGATGCACGACCCTGCGCGCGCCGGCCGGCAGCCGCTCCACGAGCAGATCGACGCCGACGTGCTGGTGCTTGCGGTAGGCATAGGCCGCGCCGATGAACACCGAGTACACGAAGCAGGAGGTGGCGATCTCCTCGCTCCAGATGATGATATAGTTAAACAGTTTTCGCGTGATTACGTTGACGATGACGAGCAGGATCGTTACGATCATCATCGCACCCGCGATGACCCCGTCAAAATTTTTCAGTAGATTTTTCAAATTTGCTTTCCTCTGCTTTCTGTGGCTTTGCTCAGCAATGCCGGGTGTCCGGCAGCATGTGCGGGACACCCGGCATAAAAGCCGGTATGAGGCTTCCGACCGACCGTCAGCGCGCAGCGCTCACTTGTTGGCCTGGCGGTACTGGGCGAGGATGGCCTGCGCCTGCTCATAGAAGGTGGGCGTCACGCCGTCCTCCTTGACCATGCGGTCAAACTCCGGCTGCACGGCAGCGCGGAACGCATCGACGTCGACCTCGTTGAACGAGCAGCCCTGCTCCTTTTCGAGCTTGGCCTTCGTCTCGTCGAAGGAGGCGTTGGTGAAGTCGGTGAGTTCCTTAGCGCCCTTGGTGAACTCTTCCTGGATGATGGTGCGGTACTCTTCCGGGATGCTGTTCCAGACCTTGGTGCTGATGTAGGCGCCGCAGGTGCCGACGAGGTGGTTGGTCAGGGACATGTTCTTGCACACCTCAGCGCTGCCGTTGGTGGAGTAAGCGTTCATGTTGCCCTCCAGACCGTCAATGACGCCCTGCTGCACGGCGGAGATCGTCTCGGAGAACGGCATGCCGGTGGGCGTGGCGCCCATGGCCGTGAGGCAGTTGATGTACATGGAGCTGTTGGGCACGCGGATCTTCATGCCCTTGAGGTCAGCGGGGGTCTTGATGACCTTGTTGGTCTGCAAGCAGCGCATGCCGACGTTGAAGTCGAGCGCGAGCACGTGGATACCGTAGTTATCTTCGAGCTTCTGGCACATACCCTTTACCAGATCGGACTGGCAGACGTAGGAGTACTCGTCGATGCTGTTGTACATCATGGGGCCGATGAGTGCTTCAAAGTCGATGTCGTAGTCGGCGAGGTAGGAGGGGTCTTCGCAGGCGATCCAGTCGGCGCCGTTGACGACCTGCTCGACGTTGTCCTTATAGGTGGCGAGCTGGCCGGAGTCGTAGCACTGGATCTCGATCGCGCCGTTGGTGCGCTCCTTGATGCGCTGGGCGACCTGCTGCATCTCGATCGTGAGCTGCTCGTTCGGCTGAAAGACGTGGCTGAGCTTGAGCACGAGATGATAATCTCCGTTGTTGTCGTCAGCGGCCTTATCGCCGTTGCTGCCGCAGGCACACAGTGCGAACACCATGACCAGCGCAAGAAGCATAGCAACAAATTTCTTCAAGGTAGTTCCTTTCTGCTTAAAAAAAGCGTTGAATTTTTCTCCGTCATTTTAACGGCTCTCTGTGAAAAATGTTAACATTTTTGTGCGATGCCGTCAACATGAACGGAAATTTTCCTTGCCATTTTTCTGTTTTCGCTATATACTCCTCTTGGAAATTGGTGAAACTGCAAAGGCAAAAGCGCGATTTTTCACCGAAAAATGCTTAATTTTTCAACACAAAGGTCTCCCTTCTCGTGTTGTCACCGGAGGTGCCTATGAGCAGCAAACCCACCCTGCGCGACATCGCGGAGGCGACCGGCGTTTCGACGGCGAGCGTCTCGATGATCCTCAACGGCAAGTCGCTCGAGCGCTTTTCCTCGCAGCGCGTGGCCAGCGTCCTCGCCGAGGCGGAGCGCATCGGCTACCGCACGCCGTCGGCCCGCTGCGCCGGCAAGCAGATTGCCGTCCTCTCGCCATCGGTCTCCAACCCCTACCACACCAAGATGATCACCGGCATCGACGCGGCAGCGCACGCCGCCGGGTATCACACCGCGATCTACAACACCTATTGGAATCCCCGCACGGAGAGCCACCTGCTCGACACGCTCGACTATTCGCACGTGGCCGGCATCATCTTCGCCATGACGCCGATCCAGACGGCCAAGGTGCGCGAGCTGAGCCGCCGCGTGCCCATCGTCGCCGTCGGCGACCGCGTCGCGGACTGCGGCATCGACACCGTGGACGTGGACAACTTCGGCGCGGCGCAGCTCGTGGCCAAGCACCTCATCGACCTCGGCCACAAGCGCATCGCCTACCTGTCCACGGCGCTCAACGAGCACCACATCTCCCGGATGCGCCGCGCACAGGGCCTGCAGGATGCCTACCGCATGTGGTGCCCGGAGGGCAGCGTGACCATCTGCTCGCACGTCAACTCCCTCGAGGCGGAGATCACCACGCCCGACCTCGAGTACCGCTCGGGCATGGAGCTGGCCTACAAATGCCTGCGCAACGACAAGATCACCGGCATCGTCGCCATCAATGACATGGTGGCCTTCGGCGTGCTCGACGCGCTGCAGCGCGAGGGCTACCGCGTGCCGGAGGATTTCAGTCTCTGCGGGTTTGACAACGTCACGACCTCGGGCTATCAGCGCATCCAGCTCACGACCGTGGACAACAACACCTTCAGCCACGGCAAGAGCGCCTTCAACTTGCTGCTCGAGCGCATCGAAGACGGGCTCAACAGCCGCGAGGATCAGCCGATTAACCGCGTGGAATACAACAGTCGGCTCATCGTGCGCGGCAGCACCGGCAAGCCGCGCAGCGGCAGCCTGTAACCAGCTCAGAAAGGAATCGCATCCATGGCGTCCGTACTCTCCTACCTGCGTGAACTGAATATCGTCACGATGATGCTGCGCATCCTCCTCGCCGTGCTCTGCGGCGGGCTGATCGGGCTTGAGCGCGAGCGCAAAAACCGCCCCGCCGGCTTTCGCACCTATATGCTCACGGCGCTCGGCGCGACGCTCACCGTGCTGCTGAGCCTGCAGCTCGACCAGATGCTCCACGGACCGTGGCGCGCGCTCGCCGAGAGCATCGGCGCGACGCAGGACGTGTCGCGCTTCGGCGCCGAGGCCGCAAAGGGCATCGGCTTTCTCGGCGCGGGCACGATCATCATCACCGCCCGCCAGCAGGTCAAGGGCCTGACCACCGCCGCCGGACTCTGGGCGAGCGCGTGTCTCGGCCTTGCCATCGGCGCGGGGTTTTATTCCTGCGCGTTCATCAGCATGCTCTTCATGATCGTGTGTATGTACGCGCTGCCGCCGCTCGAGCGGCGCATGACCCGCCGCGCACACCATATGAACATCAGCCTCGAGATTGAGAGCATGGAAAAGCTCGGCTCCGTCGTCGGACATCTGCACGCGCAGGGCGCGCGCATTTTCGACTTCGAGGTCAACCGCAGCGGCTCGGCCGCGCTGCCGAACTTCCTGTGCCAGTTCAGCGCCGTGCTGCCTGACCGGCGCGACCACCCCGAGCTGCTGGCGGAGCTGTCGGCGCTCGACGGCGTGATCCTCATCGAAGAGATCTGAGAAAGGAGGCTGTGCCATGCTGCATTGTTTTGACCCCATCCGCACCCTGACCTTCTGGGCCATTCTCGTCCGGCTGTCGCTGGCCGTCGTCTGCGGCGGCGTGATCGGCGCCGAGCGCGAGACGAAGCGCCGCCCCGCGGGCTTCCGCACGCACATCCTCATCTGCCTCGGCGCCGCCATCACCACGCTCACGAGCCAGTACCTGCTGCTCTCCCTGCATTTGTTTACCGACGTTGCGCGCCTCGGCGCGCAGGTCATCTCCGGCATCGGCTTCATCGGCGCTGGCACGATCATCGTCACGCGCGACAAGCGCGTCAAGGGCCTGACCACGGCCGCCGGGCTCTGGGCCGCGGCCATCATCGGCCTCGCCTGCGGCGCGGGCTATGTCGAGTGCGCGGTCTTTGCCACGCTCGTCGTGCTCGTGGTCGAGCTGGTGCTCATCCGGCTGGAGTTCAAGCTCACGAGCAAGAACACCGACCTCACGCTCTACATCGAGTACGCGCACGCCGTGTGCATGGAGTCCGTGCTCGCCCTGCTGCGCGAGCGCCGCGTCCAGATCGAAAGTCTCGAGATCAGCCGCATCGCGGACACCGACGCCCCCGACGCGCCGCACCACTACTGCGCGCTCATCCCCATCCACAGCCGCGCCCCGCTGCGGCCCGGCGACCTGCGCAACGATCTGACCGCGCTGACGGACATTCTGACCGTCGAGGAAATGTGAAGCGAACACAAAGCAAGGGCGGACGCCATATGGCGTCCGCCCTTGTTACATTTTCAATAGCCGCTGCTGACCACGCGCCAGCCGCTGCCGCGCCGCTCGAGCACGATGGGCCAGTCGGTATAGGTCTCGCCGGCGGTCAGGCCGCTGCGCCGCCCCGGGTCGCGCGCATACACGCTCGCAAGCAGCACGATCGTGTTGCCGTCGTCCTGCGCGCCCGCGCCGGCCAGCCAGCACGTCCGGTACGCCTCGTTGTACGCCAGACGCACCATGGCGCAGCCGCTGTGCCCGCGGTGAAACGCGCGCATGGCAGCGTCCATCGCGCCGCGGATGTCCTCGTCGGAAAACTGCTCCGACGCACCCACGACGATCTCAACGCCCGACGTGTCGCCCCGCCGCGCGCAGCCGGTCAGGCCCGCGAGCAGCAGCACCGCGATATTTCTCTTGCGCATCGTCTCGCCTCCCGCCTCAGTGCAGCGTGCCGAGGTAGCCCTCCAGGATCAGGCTCGCCGCCACGGCGTCGACCGTCTGGCGGTGCTTTTTCTCCTTGCGGCCGTTGGCGTGCAGGATGCCGTGCGCCTCGATGGAGCTGCGCCGCTCATCCCAGAGCACGACCTCGAGCCCCGTCGCCTCGGTGAGCCGCTGCGCGACCGCGCGGCTCTTTTCCGCACGCGGGCCCTCGGTGCCGTCCATGTTTTTCGGCAGGCCGAGCACGATGCGCTCCACGCCCTCGGTGCGCACGACATCCGCGATCGCATCGACCGCCCGGTCGAGATTCCACTCCGTGAGCGTCCACGCCCGGCCGCACAGCGTGGCCGAAGCATCCGAGAGCGCGAGCCCGATGCGCGCGTCGCCGTAATCAATGCCCAGAATTCTCATTGTGATCCCTCCGCAGATCCATGCGGATCGCGCCCGCCATGTACAGCGAGCCGACCGCGCAGATAACGTCCTCCGGCGCTGCGTGTGCCAGCGCCAGCTCTGCCGCCTGCGCGGGGTCCGCGCAGACCGTAACCGGTTTCCCGAATCGTTTCAGATAGTCCCCCAGCTCCGCCGCCGGCAGCGCGCGGGGCGAGAGCGGCGTCGCGGCGATGTACGCCGCCGCCTGCGTATCGAGCGCCGCGAGCATGGCGGGATAGTCCTTGTCCGCCAGCACGCCCACGAGCAGCGTGATGCGCCGGCCGGGAAAATAGCGCGCGAGATTGTCCGCGACCGTCTGCGCGCACTGCGGGTTGTGCCCGCCGTCGAGCACGAACCACGGCGCGCGCCGCAGCAGCTCAAACCGCGCCGGCCAGCGCACCTGCGCCAGACCCGCGCGCACGGCCGCGTCCGGGATGCGCCAGCCGCGCGCGCGCAGCGCCGTCACCGTCTCGAGCGCGACGGCCGCGTTGCGCAGCTGGTGCGCGCCGAGCAGCGGCAGCGTATATTCCGCGCCGCGGTAGGTGAAGGTCTGCCCGTCCACGCCGTCGGTCAGCGGCACGATGGCGGCTGCGTCCGCCTCCGTGAGCGGGATGCCCCGCTGCGCGCAGATCTCGTGCAGGACGGCGCGCACCTCCGGCGTCTGCGGATAGCTGACGGCGCGCGTGCCGGGCTTGAGGATGCCCGCCTTCTCGCGCGCGATCTGCTCGAGCGTATCGCCGAGGATCTCCGTGTGGTCGAGGCCGATGTTCGTGATGACGGCGCACGCCGGCGCGGCAATGACGTTCGTCGCGTCGAGCCGGCCGCCGAGGCCGACCTCCAGCACCACGACGTCGCACCCCCGCCGCCGGAACCACAGCATGGCCGCCGCCGTCACGAGCTCAAACTCCGTCGGCGGGTCGTCCATGGCGGTGATGCACGGCTGCAGCGCCTCGCACACGGCGGCAAACTCCGCGTCCGGCACGGGCACGCCGTTGACCTGCATGCGCTCGGCGAAGCGCTCGAGATACGGCGATGTGAACAGCCCCGTCGTGTAGCCTGCCGCGCGCAGGATGGATGCGAGCATCGCCGCCGTGCTGCCCTTGCCGTTCGTGCCTGCGATGTGCACGAACTGCAGCCCGTCCTGCGGGTCGCCCAGGCGGTGCAGCAGCTCGCGCACGCGCGCGAGCCCCGGGCGGGAGCCGCGCCACGCGACGCCATGGATCAGCTCCATGGCCTGCTCAATTGTCATATCGCCGCACCTCCCGCGCAAAAAATCAGATGCTGCGATTATACCACGTTCCGCGCAGCGCGGCAACCGGGGTACTTGCGTTTTTGCGCCGCATGGGGTAAACTGTTACTTTAGTGATTTCCTGACGAACGGAGGCGACATATGGAAAATCTGATGATCTCGGCAAACGCCGTGCTGCCCATGTGCCTGGTCATGGCGCTCGGCTACGGCACGCGCCGCCTCGGCTGGCTCCGCCGTGAGGAGATCTCCACCATCAACAAGATCGCTTTCCGTATTTTTCTGCCATGTTTGCTTTATTATAATATATATTGCTCCGATCTGTCCGGCTCGTTTGACCCGCTGCTGATGGCCTATGCCGTGGGCGGCGTGCTGCTGACGTTCGGCCTCGCGCTCGGCTACACGCTGCTGACCGAAAAGCTGCCGGAGCGCCGCGGCGTGCTGATCCAGGGCATGTTCCGCAGCAACTACGTCATCATGGGCATCCCCGTGGCGACGGCGCTGCTCGGCGCCGATCAGCTCGGCACCGTCTCGATCCTGATCGCGGTCATTGTGCCGCTGTTCAATATGCTGGCCGTCGTCGTGCTGGAGGTGTTCCGCGGACAGAAGCCGAAGCCGCTGCACATCCTCGGCCAGATCGCAAAAAATCCGCTCGTCATCGGCTCCGTGCTCGGCATCCTGACGCTGGTCGCCGGCATCCGCCTGCCGCACATCCTCGAGCAGACCATCCAAAGCGTCAGCGCCATCGCATCGCCGCTGCAGCTGTTTTTGCTCGGCGCGTTCTTCCAGTTCTCCGGCCTGAAGACCTACCGCCGCGAGCTTGTGACCGTGTCGATCGCCAAGCTGATCGTCTCGCCGGGCCTGTTTCTGGGGCTGGGCGCGCTGCTCGGGTTCCGGGGCGTGGCATTCGTGTCGCTCATCGGCATTTTCGCCTCGCCGACCGCCGTCAATTCCTTCACCATGGCGCAGCAGATGGGCGGCGACGCCGAGCTCGCCGGCGACATTGTGGTCACGACATCGGCCGCGAGTATCCTGACCATGTTTTTTTGGATCTTCCTGTTCAAATCCCTGGGCATGTTCTAGACGCCGGGGGCTTCCCAAACCGGACAAACCGGCGTATAATACCGTATTCGGATAACGAAAGCATAGAGAGGGCAAAACCATGAATTTTCGAATGATCGGGCAGGTCGTCGGCCGCGTGCTGTGCATCGAAGCCGCGCTGATGCTCCTGCCGATGATCGCAGCTGTGATCTATGACGAATCTCCGGTCCCGTTTCTGATCACGATCGGCATCACCGGCGGCATCGGGCTGGTCATGTGGCGCGTGCGCGCCAAGTCCGGCGGCATCACCGCGCGCGACGGTTTTCTCATCGTCGGCCTATCGTGGATCGCCATGTCGCTGCTCGGCGCGATCCCGTTTGTGCTCACGGGCGACATCCCGAACTACGTCGACGCCCTGTTTGAGACGATCTCGGGTCTGACCACGACCGGCGCCAGCGTCGTCACATCGCCGGAGAGCATGACCCGCGGCGGCATGTTCTGGCGGCTGTTTACGCACTGGATCGGCGGCATGGGCATTCTCGTGTTCGTGCTGGCCGTGCTGCCCATGAGCGGCAACCGCTCGATGCACATCATGCGCGCCGAGGTCCCCGGCCCGACGGTCGGCAAGCTCGTGCCGCGCATCCGCAAGACTGCCTCCATCCTCTACCTGCTGTATATCGCGCTCACGCTCGTGGAGACCGTTCTGCTCATCGCCGGCGGCATGAGCTTTTATGACGCACTGCTGCATTCGTTCGCCACGGCCGGCACCGGCGGCCTGTCCACGCGCGCGCTGAGCATCGGCTACTATAACAGCGCCTATATCGACATCGTCGTGGGCGTGTTCATGATCCTCTTCGGCGCCAACTTCAGCCTGTATTACCTCATTCTGCTCGGCAACATCCGCACCGCGCTGCGCAACGAGGAGCTGCGCTGGTTCCTCGGCATCATCGCCTTCGCCGTCCTCACGATCGCATTTGACATCCGCAATCTCTACGGCGGCGTCGGCCACGCGCTGCGCTATTCGTTCTTCCAGGTCACATCGATCATCTCTACGACAGGCTTTGCCACCGCGGACTTCAATCTCTGGCCGGAATACTCCAAGTTCCTGCTCGTGCTGCTGATGTTTGTCGGCGGCTGCGCCGGCAGCACCGCCGGCGGTCTGAAAGTCTCGCGCGTGATGCTGCTGTTCAAATCCTGCACGATCGAGGTCAAGAAGATGCTGCGCCCGCGCTGCGTGGAAAACGTCCGCCTCGACGGCAAGCCGGTCGACGGGCAGACCGTCTACAACGCCCTGACGTATTTCACGTTCTACATCATCATCATGCTCATCGCAGGGCTGATCGTGTCGCTCGACGGGCTGGACTTCACGACGAATTTCACCGCCGCACTCTCGTGCCTGTCCAACGTCGGGCCGGGGCTCTCCCTTGTCGGACCGACCGGAAGCTTTGCCATCTTCTCGCCGCTGAGCAAGATCGTGCTCATGATCTGCATGCTGCTCGGCCGTCTGGAGATCTTCCCGCTGCTGCTGCTGTTCGTGCCGTTCACGTGGCGCTGGAAGTGAGCGCCGCCCGCAGCCGGAAACGCACATTGCATAGAACCGCCCCGCAAGTTCTGTAACTTGCGGGGCGGTTTTTTCGATACCCGCTCCTTGCCGAACGAATGATGCAGCATTTAAGGCATCTGCGCAGCAGGGGAGCCCGCCGCATCTAACATACCGCAGACAGCGACACCCCCGCAGGCCGATACCTGCGGGGTTGCCTCCGCGTTTCCGCGGTTCATTGCACCCGAGGCGGGCCTTGCCCCCTCGGGCTCCCCTGCTGCTCTGTTACGTCTCCCGCCGCATCTAACACACCGCAGACAGCGACAACCCCGCAGGCCGAAGCCTGCGGGGTTGCCTCCGCGTTTCCGCGGTTGATTGCACCCGAGGCGGGCCTTGCCCCCTCGGGCTCCCCTGCCGCTCTGTTGCGTCTCCCGCCGCATCTAACATACCGCAGACAGCGACAACCCCGCAGGCCGAAGCCTGCGGGGTTGCCTCTCTACGCTGCAAACGCAGCGGTCAGTATTTTTTGTTGGGACGCTGGAGAGTTGCGCCGCGGTCAGATCACTCCGACAGCTCTGCCTTCTTGTCGGCAGACAGCTTCTTGATCTTCGGGATGCCCCAGATGAACGCCGGGAGCACAACAACGATCAGAGCGTAGTAGCCGTCATAGCCATAGATCTTGGAGATGATGGTCGACAGGCCGAGCAGGGAAACTGCGTAGCACAGGCCGATGACGATCAGGCCGACGATGACGCTGCGGACAGCCTTGCTCTTGATGGCCTTCGGGAAGCAGTGGCCCTCGAAGCGCTGGATCATGGAGTAGACCAGCGTGACGGACGTGGACACGAACGCGCAGAACAGCAGGATGGTGTACACGACGAACAGCCAGGTGTAGCCGCTGCCCATGAGGGTGACGACGCTCTGGTTGGGGAGCTTCATGACGTCGGCAATGTGGCGGGCGGCGATGCTGGCGACGGAGTCAACACCAACGCTCTTGATGGCGCAGAGAACCGGGTACCAGCGCAGCAGCATGGCGCCGGAAGCGGCGAGCGCGCCGCCGTTCATGAGCCAGCCGAGGATGCTGGCGCGCTTGACGCCCTTGTGGGTCAACTCGGTGGAAGCAGCGATCATGGCCGGGACGGACACGCACTGGAAAGCAGCGTACACGAACACGCCGCGCCAGACGCCCTCGAGGCCCTTCTGGGAGGTGACGTCCGCGATGGCCGGGATGGAAGCGTAGGCCGCGTTCTCGGTGGCCAGCTCCTGGGCAACCGCGTCGATCGGAACGACGAAGCCCATGATGACCAGGATCGCGGTGACGATCAGGATCGCGGTGGAAAGAACGGTAGAAGCCTTGATGATCAGGTCAACGCCGAAGATCGACAGAAGGATCAGCAGGGCGATGATGACGAGGTTGCAGATGATATCGGGCAGGTCGATCAGGCTCTTGACGATGCCGCCGGCGCCGTCAACGCAGGAAGCGACCGCCGCGAGGATGATGATGATGTAAAAGATCTCGAAGAAGATCTCCATCCACGGCTTCGGATACAGGGCGCGATAGGTGTCCTTGTAGTTGTCGAAACCGCTGAGCTTGGCAAACTTCATCATGATGTACATGACGACGGCCAGGATGCCCATGGCCAGCAGCGGGAAGATCGCCGCGGTCCAGCCATACTGGACAAAGTAGTTCACGACCTGGTTGCCGGTCGCAAAGCCGGCGCCCACGTGGGTGCCGAACCAGACAGACGCCACGGTGAAGGCGGCTGCCCAGCTGCTCTTGAGCTTTTTGTTATCCATTTTTTACCTCTCTCTTTTTTGCTCTTTTTTTGCTTTTCTCTCTTTTATTTCAATCCTGCCTCGTGCTCTCCTACCAACCGGGACAGGGCTCGAAATCCACACCCATGTGTTAATTTATGAACAAGTCGTTAACAACTTGGGATAGTAAATTTATAATTCTCTCACACGCAAAAGTCAATAACAGCCTCTTCCAATCCCCAATTTTTTTCAGTCATTTTCTGAAAATTGTCGAGTTGCACAAAATCTTGCATGTATTTTTATGCACTCTGATTCTGGCGCTTTTGTAATATTTTATGCGATTTTAGCGCTTTGACAGCAAGAAAACAGTTGCGGCGTCTACACTTTCGTGCTATCATAACAACGCTGGGAGCGCAAATCTTTTGTCGAATTTCTGACAAGCGAGATTGGCATATTTTTGACACAGGCCAGCAGGTTCGGCAAACGCGATTGATGAATTTTTAACCATCATTTTGCGTACACATCCATTGCCCAATGTCGATTTTGAGGGGAGCGCGCACGTTATGAAGCTCGTGACATTTGAAAAGGACGGCCGCAGCGCCGTCGGCCTGCTCAATGCGGCCGGCACTGCCGTGCATCCCGTGCCGGGCTGTGCGGACATGCAGACGCTCATCGGCATCTGGCCGGCGCTGGACACCGCCGCCGTGCTGCGCGGTGAAGGTCTGCCGCTCGAGCGCGTGCGGCTGCTTGCGCCCATCCCCCGCCCGGAGCAGGACGTGATCTGCCTGGGCATCAATTATTTTGACCACGCCAAGGAGAGCGAGGCCGTCGCCGGCAAGGGCGTCAAGGCGCCGGACACGTTCCCGATCTACTTTTCCAAGCGCGTGAACGAGGCCGTCGCCCCCGGCGGCGACATTCTCAGCCACAGCGATCTGGTCGCCGACCTCGACTATGAGGCGGAGCTGGCCGTCGTCATCGGCCGCCCGGCGTACAACGTCAGCGAGGCAGACGCGCTCGACTACGTATTCGGCTACACCATTTTGAATGATGTGAGCGCGCGCACGATCCAGAACCAGCATAAGCAGTGGTACCGCGGCAAGAGCCTCGACGGCTTCACGCCGATGGGCCCGTGGATCGTCACGCCGGACGAGTTCGACGTGCGCAGGCCGCAGAAAATCCAGAGCCGCATCAACGGCGAGCTCCGGCAGGACAGCACGACCGATCTCATGATCTTTCACGTGCCGTACGTAATCGCCGAGCTCAGCCAGGGCATGACGCTCCGCCCCGGCACGATCATCTCCATGGGCACGCCGGCCGGCGTGGGCATGGGCTTTGACCCGCCGAAGTGGCTGCACCCGGGCGACGTGGTCGCGTGCAGCATCGAGGGCATCGGCACCCTCACCAACACCGTTCGGTAATCCGCCGTCAGGCATCCGCCTGCAGCGGCCGAAGATATCGCAAACAGAATCAGAAAAGGAGAGAAAAAGTTATGAAATTTGCAATGTATGGTTCCGGCGCAGCCGGCAGCGTCTTCGCTTCTTACCTGCGTAAGGGCGGTGCGGACATCATCCTCATCGACCGCTACGAGGCGCACATGAAGAAAGTCGCCGAGGAAGGCATGCACTTCACCATCCATCAGGAGGAAGATGGCGGCTACAAGGATTACGACTACCAGCTCAAGGGCTTCCGCACCTACATCACCGCTGCTGACGCGGCCGCGGCGGAGGGCAAGGTCGACGTCATCATCTACATGACCAAGGCGACCCAGCTCGAGCAGGCCATCCAGGACTCCATGCCTGTCGTCGGCGACACGACCGTCGCCGTCTCTCTCATCAACGGCCTCGGCAACGATGACAACCTCTTCAAGGTCTTCCCGAAAGAGCGCTGCATCATCGGCTCCGGCGTGCTGGGCACGGCTCTGCCCGAACCCGCACACTGCGTGTCCACCCCGGCCGGCGGCGTGCAGATGAACTTCGGCGGTGCGGTCCGCTCGGAGCTCACCGACGCGGCCTGCGCCGAGATGCTCAAGTGCTACCGTGCCGGCGGCTGCGACGCTTACTGGCGCGACGGCGAGCCGGGCACCGACAACAACATCTACAAGTTCATCTGGAAAAAGGTCTGCGTGAACGCCACCGTCAACACCGTGTGCGCCGTCCTGCGTCTGAAGATCGGCGAGGTCGAGGCGGATCCGTTCGGCCAGTGGCTGTTCCACAGCGTCATCCGTGAGACCTGCGCGGTCGCGACCGCCAAGGGCGTGCCGATGGACGCCGATGAGTTCATCGCCCACGATCACAAGGACATCGTCACCAACATCGCGGACTACTATCCGTCCATGTGCCAGGATATGCTCTTCAACCACCGCCAGACCGAGATCGACGTGCTCAACGGCAAGATCGCGGAGTACGGCGAGCAGCTGGGCATCGACACCCCGGTGTGCAAGGTCCTGTCCCAGGTCGTGCGCTGCATCCAGGGCAACTACGACAAGCAGTACCTGAAGTAATTTCAAACCCCGAGTTTTCTCTGCCGGCCGGCCAACAACCGGCCGGCAGTTTGCTAAGGAGGCAAACGCATGAAAATCGCAATGATCGGCTCCGGCGCTGCCGGCAGCGTGTTCGCCGCCTACCTGCGCAAGGGCGGCGCCGAGCTCTGGCTCGTCGATAAGTACAAGGCGCACATGGACAAGATCGCGGCCGACGGTCTGGTCTTCCGCACGCCGGAGGGCGAGGAAGTGCTCACCGGCTTCCACACGAGCGCCACCGCGCACGACATCGGCACCATGGATATGGTCATCCTCATGGTCAAGGCCACGCAGACCGCGGACGTCATGGCCGACACCATGCCCTGCATCGGGCCGGAGACGGTCGTCGTCTCGCTGCAAAACGGCCTCGGCAACGACGAGGTGCTCGCCCAGTTCGTGGAGACCGACCGCATCCTCTACGGCAGCGGCCTGATCGGCACGGAGCTGGCCGGCCCCGGCGTGTGCGTGAGCAAGCCGGAAAAGGGCATCCAGATGCACTTCGGCGCCGTGCACAACAACCCGAAGGCCGACGCCGCCGGCAAGGCGCTCGAGGCGTGCTTCCAGGCGGGCGGCTGCAACGCGAGCTTTGACGAGGATGTGCGCCCGTACATCTGGAAGAAAGTCATCGCCAACAGCGGCTATAACGGCGTGAGCGCCGTCATGCGTCTGAAGGTGAAGGAGACCTTCGCCGACCCCTACGGCCACGACATCGTCATCCATGTGTGGAAAGAGGGCTGCGCCGTCGCGCAGGCGCTCGGCATCGGCGATCTCTGGCCGCTCATGGAAAAGGAAGAGCCGAACATCATCGCCAACCTCGGCAACTACTATCCGTCCATGGCGCAGGACGCCGTGCTGCACCAGCGCCAGACGGAGATCTCCGTGCTCAACGGCGCCATCGCGCGCTACGGCGAGCGGCTGGGCGTGCCCACCCCGTTCAACACCGTCATCACGAAGGTCATCTCCTGCATCCAGAACAACTACGACAAGCAGTATCTGGGCTGATAACGCATCCACGCATTGCATGTATCCCTACGTCAGCGCCCCGGCAGCCGCCGGGGCGCACGTTTTTTCCCATACGCAAAAACACCCCCTGTGCCGTGCACAGGGGGTGTTCGCTATGGTTGTTTCGTTTACCGTCAGCGCCGCGCGCTTACCGGTTGGGATATTTCTGCGCCAGCTCGGCCTCGAGCGCATCCCAGTCTCTGGCCGGCGTGATCTTTGTCCACGTCTCGGGCGAGGTGTTGTTCACGCGCTCGTAATCGTGGTTGTTCGTGGCCTCCTGCACCGCCTCATAGGACCAGTTGCCCGGCGTGTCCGGGTTGTCCGGCCAGGTGACCATATCCGGGAGGAAATGCTCCTTGTCCGGCGTGCGGAAGAGAACGTTATTGATGATCTCCATGACCTCGGCGCGGGTGATCTCCGTATTCGGGCGGAACGTGCCGTCCGGATAGCCTCTGACCAGACCGAGCGCCGCCGCGCGGTTGATATACACGCGCGCCCAGCTGCCGGAGATATCCGGGAATGCATCATCGGTAACTTCCGGTGCGTGGTAGAATCGCGCTGCGATCGTCGCAAACTCCGCGCGTGTGATCGGCGCGTTCGGGCGGAATGTGCCGTCCTCATAGCCGGTGAGAATACCGGCGTTGGTCAGCGTCGAAACCGCGCTGTTATACCAGGCACCGCTTGCCACATCGGAGTAGCTGTTCGTGCGAGACCACACATTTTCGCGGGCCTCGTCCTGAAGCAGACGGTAGAAGATCGTTGCGACCTCCGCGCGTGTGATCTGGCGCTCCGGCTTCACCGTGCCGTCCGGATAACCGCAGATATACGCATCGTGCTTCTCGCGCTCCAGCGGCGGGGGCGGCAGCTCGTTGTCCTCGACGGAGAACACGAACGTGATGTGCGCAGCCGCTTCCTGGAACGCATTGCCCATCGCGGGGTCAACATCAATGGTCACGTCCAGATCGACCGGATCGGTCTTCGGGCCAACCTCGGCAATGAAGACGTTGCTCTTGAGGCCATCGGCCGCATCGAGCTGGCTGAAGAGCTTCGCGGTCTTGTTGGACGCGAGCGCAACGCCGTTTTTCGACACGGTCATGCCGATGTGATCGAGCACATCGTTGTACGAGATGGTGGAGCCTTCCTTGGCGGAGGCGTCGCCGTCGATCTCGGCGCACAGATAGATCTTTGCGCCCTGCACACCGTTTTGGCTGTCAGCCTGCACGCGGATGGTCTGCGTGAGGCTGTCGCCGGGCATGCAGTTGGAGAAGTTCGGGAACAGGTTCGTGCCCGAACCGTCGCCGGTGTGGGTGAAGGTGAAGCGCGCGCCGTTGCCGTCCGAGCCGTCATAGTACGTGACGGTGGGAACGTTCGTCTCGCCCGTCGCCCAGATGCCCAGTCCGGCGGCCAGCGCGACCACCAGCACGAGGGCGACGATCATGGTAAGTTTTTTGTGTTTCATACCGTTGCCCTCCTTAAGGTGTCGTGGTCGGCTGCGTCAGATAGCCGTTGTTGTCAACGCGCACGCCCCAGCTATCTGTCACGGCCTTGCTCGGCGCGGCCTGAATGCTCTCGGCCAGCACCGTCACCTCGAGGTGGCAGCCCTCGGGCGCATTCGGCTGCGTGATGGGGTTGCCATCAAGCAGGTTGGAAGTCTGGCCAGTTGGTGCGACCGGCTTCGTGTAGTAGTAAATGCCGTCGGTGCCAAGGAACCAATCGCTACCTTCTTTGAGCGTGACCTTTGGCAGGTTGTTGCCAGAGACGACTTTTCCATTCCCGTCCACCCAGTTCATGACCAGCTTGACGCGGACATAGGACGTGGCTGTGCCGATGTTTTCAACTTGGATGCTGGACTTTTCGCCGTTTTCCACGTTCTCATCGATCTTAATTTCGGATGTGGCCGCCGTGAAGGTGTTCGTCACCGGAGACGTGTTCGCTTTGAGATAAGCGAGCGTCGTGCCGACGGCCAGTGCGAAGATCAGGCACAGGGAGAGGATGAGCGCGGCTTTTCTCCCGCCTGAACCGTTAAAGATACGTTTCATATGTCATCCCTCCTATTCAGTTCTTCGGGTCTCTTTCGACCGCCTGACCATTATCCTTCCACACGTTCAGAGCCTTGGCAAGGCTCGTGAGCCAGTTGGTGCCCTTATTTTCGTTTTCGAAGGTCACAGTCGCGGTGCCGTTGTTGATGTCGCTGGTCGTGACAAACTGGTCTTTGCTTGTCGGCGTGTATTTCCATGACCAGCTCGTGTCCTCGGTGATGGTGTACTCGCCAACCGGGAGGTTCTTGATCACCTGCTTGTTCGCGCAGGTGATCACGACCTGCATATCCACATCATTATTATTGCCTTTGACGTGGAACACGAAGGTCTGGTTCGGGTCGATCGTTGTTCCGTCTTTCGCGGTCTTTTGAATCGTCAGGTTGAACACTTTGATGTGCACAATGAACTGGCCATGAGCAGGATTAAAGCTGCAGCCTGGGAAGTCGTTGTCAGCCGTATGCACGAACGTAACCACGTCCGCCGGAAGCGTCTTGTCGTTTGCCGAGACTGTCACATTCACGTAAGTATCTTCCGTGAGCGCTTTTTCCTCCGGGTCATAGCTATAGGCCAGCGCCGGCTCCTCGCCTGTCATATTCGCGGGATCGGCAGCAGTGCCCTCGTGCTTCCACACGACTCCACCAAGGTTATCCTTATAATCCGGCGTTGCATTGTAGTCAATGATGGAATCCTTAAAGGTGATCTCCGGCTTGTAGACATTGACCGTGGACATCACAGTCTCGGTTCGCGCCGTCTGGACTGCGCCATCCGCGTTGTCTCCGCTATATTTCGGTGAGACGGTCATGGTCACCTGATAGGTGCCATCTTCGTTATTGCTAATGGTGTTTTTATCAACTGTATAATTGATATTTACATATCCCGTCTGCCAGTCAGCCAGGTCAGCGGTCTGGGTCAAGTCCGCCGGTGTCGGTGCCGGATTGCCATAGTAGATATTCTTTGTTACGTTCTGCGCATCCAGCTTGATGGGGACGTTGACCTCCGGCTGCGGGAACGGCTTGATCTGGTTGCCGTCCGCCGTATAGACGCCGGAATTTTCGCCGTTGGTCGGCACATTGTTGCCGCCGAGGAAACCGTCCTGCGGCTTGACATACAGTGTACTCTGGAAGGTTTCTGCCGGTTTCGTCACCACTTTGTTGCTGTCAACCTGCTCCGGCGTCAGCGTGACGTTTGTCCACTCAATGTAGTAGTTGCCGTTGGCGTCCTGCCGCACCGTCCCGGCCTTGCCGTTCGATGTAATCGTGTCGCCAACTGTATACGCGTTTCCTGCTGCGTCGCAGGGGACAAACGACTCCGAGATCTCATCGCGGATGGTGACGTCCTTGACAGCCTCGCCGGTCTGCTGCGCAATCTGTGTAAAGATTCTTTGAAGCTCAGCCGCATTATCCGTTGTCAGATAATAGCCGTTTTCATGGTTGCGGGTTCTGGCATCCGTGTACAGCCCGGTCCAAGAATCCGTTCCCTGCTCCCATTTGTTGACACGGTTGTTATCCACATGCGATCCATCCGGGCGGTGGCTAGAGACACGGTACATATACTCGTTGATCTTGCAGCCTTCCGAATCCTTCCCTTCCGAGGCCTTCAAGCCCAGACCGACGCAGTACACCGTGGAGCCGCAGCCCGTCCAATTCCAGTCGTCTTTATTGGCACTGCCCTTCCGGAAGTCCGGATAGTTGGAAACGCCATATTTTGTGCCAAACAACGGGCCAAATTTCTCGTTAAAGAAGTTCTGCTCTTTAACATTAGATTGCATGTTGACGGTGCCGCCCTTCGCGTGCTTGAGAATGGTAGACCAGTGCACCGACTGCTGCGCTACATCATAACCTTCATCTTCACCTGACCAATAGTTATTGCCGGGCTTACCATCCGTGAACAGCACTGTTACGCGCGTGTTGTCATAGTTGGAATCGCTTGCTGAGACACTGTTGAAGATGTTCACCGCCTGCTGCAGGCCCTTGCCGGACTGCGTACCGCCGTTGCAGCGCGTAGACAAGCCGCTGACAATCTGCGTCAGAGCGCTGTTGACCGTATTATCCGCCGTGACGGGAATAAGCGCGCCGCTCGCCGTTTTTGTGCCGCTGTCGATGGTAACGTCAGATGCATACGACACAATTGCAACACGGCTGGTCGGAGAACTCTTCTGAATCGTTGTAAGGAAAGCATTCACGGCTGTTTGCAATGCCTTGACGCGCTCCTTGCTGTTATTGTCTTTGCCGGCCAGGGAGAAATTCATGCTGCCTGAGCGGTCAAGGACGAGGACGATGTCGCACGCTTTCGTGTGGGTTACGATGTTCGACTTGGCAGCTGCGGTCAGGTCGATCTGATAAATCGGCTTGCCGTCTGCATCCTTCTTGTCGGTCGCCGTCGCAGTCTTGGTGACATCCACAGCATTGCTCGCCCCGTCCGATGTATCCTTTGCCGTCGCGCGGAGCATCGGCGCTTTCCTCACCGTACTGCTGCCGGGGAAATACGTCATGAACGGGCCGACGCCCTGAAACTCAGGAGCGCCGCTCGTGCTCACGACCGTCTCCGTGCTCTCCGCACTGCCGTCGGCAGCGTCAGTGTCCGCCGTGACGCCCGCGCCCATGAACAGGCACATGCTCAGGAGCATGACTGCGCAGAGGACGAGCGAGAGAATACGTTTTTTCATATAGTCGTCCTCCTTTCTCAGGGCGTCGGGATCGGGTCGATCTGCGTGCTCGAGGTGCTCGCTTCGACCGTACCGACGTGCTTCCACACATCTCTGACATCATTGGCAGCGTACTTTTCGAGGTTCGCCGTCTGCACGGCCTCGGCCGTGACGTAGATGTGCACCGTGGCATTCTGATATTCGTTGCCCATGTCCTTACTGAACGTGACGTGGTTGAAGAGCTTCGACGTGGCGGTCTTCGGGTCGACCGAACCACGATAGTAATAGTATCCGCCCTCGCCGGCGATCCAGTCCGTGTCGTTCAGATCCAGCGTGAGCAGCCGCTCGCTCGCATCGAGCGGGATGATCTCGCCATCGGCGCCGACCATCTCGGGCGTGATCTTCACGCGGGTGTAGAAAGCGCCGGAGCCGACGTTCTCCACATACACCACTTTGTTCACGACGCTGCCGGGCATGGCGCTCACCGTCGTAAACGGTTGGCCAGCGCCGTCCTCGTCGTGCAGTGCAAGCTTGACGGAGCCCATCGTGATGACGTTATCCGCCGTGCCGACGGCCGAAAAGTACGCCCACGTACCGACCGCCAGCAGTGCCACTGCCAAGAGGAGCACCGTTGCGATGGTCCATTTCTTCTTCATGCACAAACCACCTTTCTCCCTGATAGGATGTTTCTGAGTACCGAGTTCTCACTCTCTCTGCGCCCGAGGGCGCACGCAGGAAATTTTTGTGGAATCATCATTTCAATCTGCGCGCGGACGGCGGCAGCGCCGCCGCCCGCGCCCGGACTGAAGCCGAGCCAGAGTCCCCGATGGGGGCGGCGATTTCGCCGCCCCTTTGGGGTCAAAATGTTGGGGAATTACTTGCCAAATGCAGCGAAGGCATCGGTTGCATTCGCAAAGCCGTCCGCCTGAATGGCGTCCGCCTCAACGAGGACGTTGAACGTGCCGTTCGGAAGCAGCTGCGCAATTTGCTCGTTGGTAACAGTGGTATCCATGTGGATGGTGCCCCAGACGTTCCAGTAGGTCATCTCGCCAGCTGCCAGAGGATCAATGCGGGTGAAGGTGTAGACATTGTACATCACGCCGTCGCGCTCGACCGTGCCGGTGCTGTCATAGGCCATGGTGAACTCCTTATTGTTCAGCGCCGTCGTGGTGTACATGCTGCTGTTGAGAATGGCAGTGTCCAGAGCAGCCGGGATCATGACACGGATGCGGATGTAAGCGGCGTTCTTGCCAGTGTTGACGACGTAGGGCATCTTGTGGTAAGACTCACCCGGATTGAGCATCACGTTGTCGCACTTATACTCTCTCGCGTTGGCTTTGATCTGGTCATCGGTGTAGAACGTATCGCCGGCTTTGTACTTGCTGGTATTGCCAGTGCCCAGCTTATCGACGTTGGACCACAGCTCCACATTTCTAGGATCGACATCATCCACCGTAGTGCCGTTGGCATAGCCGGCATTCTCGCGGTGCAGGCTGGACTCAAGCAGGTCGATCTTCACATTGCCGACGGTGAAGGTGTTGTCCGCGGACTTCGTATCGGTGAAGTACGCGAGGGTGCCGCCGACGACAAGCGCCGCGACGAGCATGACTGCGATGGCAGCCACAAGAATGGTTTTCTTCTTCATATGTAGTCTTCTCCTTTTCTATTTTCCCGCACAGCCTTCTGTGCGTATATTACATGGGAAAAGCAAGGGGTGATCACTTGCCAAAGCAGGCATCAAACGCAGCAGCTGCGCTGCTGAAGCCGGTAGTCTGGCACAGATAAGCATTGAATTGCAGGCTGGAATTCTGAGCAAGCGGAGTGGTCAAATCAACGGCAAGCTGGTTTCCATCCAGAATCGGATAGGTACCAATGGAATTGCCAGAAGTCATCGGAGTCTTATAAACATAAAGCGTCCCGCCATTCGGAAGCTGCTTCTGAAGGCCAGTAACTTCCTCCCAGTCGCCGTTCAGCTTGTAATTCAGGCCAGCAGCATTGCCGTAGACTTCCACGAACAGATAAGACGGAGTCTCAACAGCCTTCTTAATCTGAACGAACGGATCTTTCGCAACGGTCATGCCCGGTGTGACTTCATTGTACTCATTGCCAGCGACTTCAACATACTTGGAGCTGTCAGTAGTGACATTGCCTTCGGCGTCGACATACTTATAAGTAGCCGTATTGGCATCATAGGCAACTTTGTGTTCCTTCAGGATGAAGTTGGTTTCCGGATCATCAATTGTCTTGCCAACCGTAAAGGTATTGGTAACCGCCTCGGTCTTCGCCGTCAGATACGCATACGTCGCGCCAACCGCCAGCGCCACGACGAGCACAAGCGCGATGGCGACGGTCAGAGTTTTCTTCTTCATGTAACGTTTTCCTCCCCTAAATTTTGTTCAAAGCTTCCTATGTCCAACAGCACCGTGCCGGGTGCTGCCAGCAATCACTAAGTTAATGCACGAACGGGCGAAAATATTTCGCAAAACCATTATTTTCCCATATTTTCGCCGGAATTTTTGGCATCCGGGGCATCGCCGGGCTTGTCCGCCTGTGCGCGGCGGGCAGCGTCGCGCGCGTCCGCCTCCGACGCTTTGCGGAGCATGTCCGGCAGGAACGTCAGGATGATGAGCACGAGCGCGAGCGCGATGGCCAGATACATGCCGGGTGGGTTCGACACCCAGTGCGAAACATAGCCCAGATACGGGATGGTGAACACCGGGCGGCCGATGAGGTTCTTGAAATAGACAGGTGCGCCGTCGGGCGCGTCGTTCGCGTCTCCCTGCGTGTAGAAATGCTCGTTTTCCTCATCGATGGAGATCACGCGGTGTGTGACGACATCCAAGTCCTCATTGAGCACAAAGGTGATCGCGTCACCGACCTGCACGTCCTCGGGCGCACAGGGCTTGACATAGATCAGCGAGCCGGTGTGATACGTCGGCTCCATGCTGCCGGACAGGACGCACATCGGCCGCAGACCGACCAGCCGCACGCCCACCAGGAGCAGCGCCAGAATGACAACCAGGATCACCAGCACGGTGGTGACAGCGTTCCACACCTTTTGAACTCTCTTTGACATCTGTGACCTTCCTTTCCGCCCCGCTGCACTCCCCCTCCTTTCCGCGGAGACACCGGCCCGTGTCCGGAAACCGGAAACAGGAACGATCATAGCACACGACAGATGCAAAATACGTCGGAACCACATACGGAATTTTTTGCGCGGTTTCCTAAAGTATACCATATGTGCCATAAATGCGAAAGGAAAAATGTTCACAATTTTCCAGGCGCGTTTTTGGCAATAGCAGACAAATCCGGCTGCGAATATGCCGCGGGCGCGCCCATTGCGTCGTGCTGCGAAGCGCCGATTGATGATGGTTTCCATTGTACTTTTCCGGCACGGATGCGTCAAGGGCAAACCACCCGGGCAGAGCCGGGTGTCAGCGCACGGAAAAACGGCGCGCCACATTCTTACCTTTTTCTTAAATATGACACGTTCCGTCTTGTTTTTGCGCGAAAAACATGATAGGATAAGGCGATTATGGACATTTATCGGAAAGGAGCTGGCAAGCATGGAAACCAACGTGCTCGACTGGCTGGAAGTCACCGCCGCAGCCTGTCCGGACAAACCCGCTTTTCTCGATGAGGACAGCGCGGTGACCTTTGCCGACGTGCGGCGCGAGGCGCGCATCATCGGCACGGCGGCGGCGAAGTTCCGCGCCGGGCAAAAGCGGCCCATCGCCGTCATGAGCGGGCGCAACGCGCACACGCCGGCCGTGTTTCTCGGCGCGGTGTATGCCGGCTGCTGCTACGCCCCGATGGACGGGACGATGCCCGTGCACCGGCTCAACTCTATTTTAAACACACTGGACACCGATCTGATGATCGTGCAGCGCGCGTTTTACGACAAGGCGAAGACGCTGGACTTTTCCGGCACGATCCTGATCGCGGAGGAGCTGCTCGCGGGCAGCGAGGACGCGGCGCTGCTCGCGGACTGCCGCGCACGCGCCCGAGAGCTCGACCCGCTGTACATCATCTTCACCTCCGGCTCGACCGGCACGCCCAAGGGCGTCATCACGGCGCAGCACTCGCTCATGTGCTACATCGAGGACTACGCCGGCGTGATGGGCATCGCGCGTGCCGACGTGCTGGGCAACCAGTCGCCGCTGGACTACATCGCCGCCGTGCGCGACATTTATCTGCCGCTGCGCTTCGGCGCGACGACGGCCATCATCCCGAAGGAACTTTTCATGTCGCCGGAGCGTCTGTTCGAATACATGAACGACAAAGGCGTCACGGCCGTGGGCTGGAGCGTCTCGGCGCTGACCGTGCCGGCCGCGCTCGGCGCGTTCGAGTGCAGCGCGCCGCAGCACCTGCGCAAGGTGTGCTTCTCCGGCTCGGTAATGCCGTGCAGCTGCCTGCGCCAGTGGCAGCTCGCGCTGCCGGAGGCCCGGTTCGTCAACCAGTACGGCCCGACGGAGGCGACCGCCTCGTGCACGTATTACGTCGTGCCCGGTCTGGTCGAGGACACCGACGTGCTGCCGATCGGCAGGCCGTACCCGCACTACGAGGTGTTTCTGCTCTCGGAGCGCAACGAGGCCGTGCCCGACGGCGAGATCGGCGAGATCTGCGTCAAGGGCCCCATCCTCGCGCTGGGCTACTATAACAGCCGCGAGAAAACGGCCGAGAGCTTCCTGCAAAACCCGCTCAACCACGCATACGATGAGCGCATCTATAAGACCGGCGACCTCGGGCACTTCGCGCCCGACGGCAACCTCATGTTCCACGGCCGCAAGGACCGGCAGGTCAAGCACCTCGGCCACCGCGTGGAGCTCGGGGAGATCGACCTCGCCGCGGCGAAGGTGGCCGGCGTGGAGGACGCCTGCGCGCTCTACGACCAGACGCACGAGCAGATCTGGCTGTTTTACACCGGCGAGGGCGTGACCAAGCGCGACATCGCCGTCGCCCTGCGCGCCGACCTGCCGGGCTTTATGGTGCCGCGCAAGATCGAGCAGCTCGCGGCCATGCCCCGGCTCGACAATGGCAAGACGAACATGCGCGCGCTGGCCGAGCGCATCACCGCTGCGGCCAAGCACTGATTTTGCTTACTTTACTCACTTCAGGAGGTATATTTATCATGGAACAGGAACTGATGGACATTCTGACCGATCTGCGCCCCGACGTGGATTTTGAGACCGAGACCGCCCTCATCGACGACCACATTCTCGAGTCGTTCGACATCGTGTCGCTCGTCGCGGCGCTCAACGACGCATTCGACATCGAGATCGGCGCCAAGGATCTTGTGCCGGAGAACTTCAACTCCGCCAAGCGTCTGCTGGCCATGGTGCAGCGCCTGCAGGACGAGGACTGATGGACAAGACTGCACTCCGGACGGCAGCCGCGAAATACGGCACGCCACTGTATCTGTTTGATCTGGAGGCCTTCACGGCGCGCGCTCAAAGAGTGCGCGCCGCGTTTGGCTCGGACGTAAATCTGTGCTACTCCATGAAGGCCAACCCCTTCGTGCTGCGCGGCCTGCCGGACGTGTTCCGCTGGGTGGAGGTGTGCTCCCCCGGCGAACTGACGATCTGCGAAAGGCTCGGCATCCCGCCGGAGCGCATCCTGTACTCCGGCGTGAACAAGGGCGCGGACGATGTTGCGCGCGCCGTCGCGCTGGGCGCAGACCTGCTCACGGCCGAGAGCACGCTGCACTTTGACCTTATCTGCGCGGCCGCGGCCGCGCAGGGAAAGCATGTGCGCGTGCTGCCGCGCCTGACCGCCGGCAGCCAGTTCGGCATGGATCCCGACGCGCTGGCCGATCTCGTCGCCCGGCGCGCGGAATTCCCGAACGTGACGATCGTCGGCATCCACTACTTTTCCGGCACGCAAAAGCGCAAGGACGCCGTGATCGCCAAGGAGCTTGCGCATCTGGACGAATACCTCACGATGCTGCACGAACGCTACGGCTTCACGGCGCAGCACGTGGAATACGGCCCGGGGCTGAATGCCGAGTGCTTCCGCGACGACGCCGAGGCGCGCGACTGCGCGCTGCTCGGCGCGGCGGCGGCGCACATCCGCGCCTTTGGGGAAAAGTACCCGCTCACGATCGAGATGGGCCGCTTTTTCGCCGCGCCCTGCGGCACGTTTCTCACCGGCGTGGCCGACGCCAAGTGCAACCTCGGCGTGAACTACGCCATATGCGACGGCGGCATGCACCAGGTCAAGTATGACGGCCAGCTCATGGGTATGCAGGCCCCGCCGCTGACGCTTCTGCGCGAGAGCGCGGACGCGCCCGAGCCGTGGATGCTCTGCGGCAGCCTGTGCACGACGGCGGACGTGCTCGTGCGCGAGGCGCAGCTGCCGCCGCTGCGCGTGGGCGACGTGATCGCCCTCGGCCGCTGCGGCGCGTACTCCGTGACGGAGGGCGTGGCCGTGTTTCTGTCGCGCGACATGCCGCGCGTCGCGCTCTGCCGCGGCGGGAACTTCACGCTCGTGCGTGACCGGTTTGCGACCGACGCGCTCAACACCTGCCGGACGCCGGAGGACGAAGCATGACGCTGACATCGCTGTCGTTTTACCTGCTGGTACTCGCGCTGCTGGTGCTGTACTACCTCGTGCCGAAGCGGTTCCAGTGGGTGGTGCTGCTGATCGGCAGCTACGCGTTTTACGCGTTCGTGTGCCTGCGCTACATGGGCTTTATCGTCGTGACGACGCTCACGACCTACTTCGGCGCCCGCGGCATGGACGCCATGACCGCGCACATGGAGCAGACCGTCGCCGCGCACAAGCAGGACTGGGAGCGCGAGGAGCGTAAGGCGTACAAAAAGCGCTGCAAGTCCCGCCGCAAGGCGCTCATGATCGCCATCCTGCTGCTGAACTTCGGCATCCTCGCCGTGCTCAAATACTATAACTTCTTTGCCGAGTCCATGGAGACGCTCTTTGCGTCCGTGGGGCTGACGGTCTCGCTCGGCCACATCGGGCTGCTGCTGCCGCTGGGCATCTCGTTTTACACGTTCCAGTCCATGGGCTACGTGCTCGACGTCTACCGCGAAAAAGTGCCCGCCGAGCGCAACGTCGGCAAGCTCGCGCTGTTCGTGTCCTTCTTCCCGCAGATCATTCAGGGCCCGATCGGCGTGTACGACCAGCTGGCGCACCAGCTCTATGCCGAGCACAGATACAGCTTTGACAACATCCGCTACGGCGCACAGCTGATCCTCTGGGGCTTTTTTAAAAAGCTCGTCATCGCCGACCGCGCCGTGGGCATGATCCACACCGTCGCCGGGGCGTACACCGACTACGCCGGCACGTATGTGCTGCTGGCCGCACTCGTGTACGCGCTGCAGCTCTATGCCGACTTCTCCGGCGGCATCGACATTTCGCGCGGCGTGGCGCAGATGTTCGGCATCACCATGGGCGAAAACTTCCGCCGGCCGTACTTCTCGCGCACGCTCACCGAGTACTGGCACCGCTGGCACATCTCGCTCGGCGACTGGCTGCGCAACTACCTGTTCTACCCGCTGTCGATCTCGAAGGCGTTTCTCAACTGGGGCCGCCACGCCAAGCAGCACCTCGGCAATCATATCGGCAAGGTCCTGCCGACGGCCGTGGCCTCGCTGATCACGTTTCTCATCATCGGCATCTGGCACGGGGCAAGCTGGAAATACGTCGCCTTCGGCTTCTGGAACGGCATGGTCATCCTCGTGTCCACGCTGCTGCAGCCGGTGTCGGACAAGCTCGTCGCCGGACTGCACATTGAGCGCAAGAGCGCGTGGTATCAGGTGTTTTCCATGCTGCGCACGTTCGTGGTCGTGCTCATCGGCTATTACTTTGACATCGCCGACGGTTTTCGCGCCGCGATGGGCATGATGGTCAAATCCGTGACCGACCTGCACCTGTCGCAGCTGCGGCCGGGCGCCGTGCTCGAGGCGCTGCCGCTGACGCGGTATGACTGGGCCGTGCTACTGTTCGGCACGGTCGTGATTTTCACCGCCTCCGTCATTCAGGAGCGCTCGCAGCGCACCATCCGCGAGATCCTCGACGAGAAGTGTCTCGCCCTGCGCTGGGCCGTGCTGCTTGCCGGCATCTTCGCCGTCGTGCTCATGGGCGTTTACGGCCCCGGCGTGCAGGCATCCGAATTCGTGTATATGCAGTTTTAAGCCGGGAAACAGCGCCCGCTATCCCAAGCCCGCGAAGCGGGCTCGCAGCAGACCATCGCCGCAATTTTCCGCGTGGCGCTAACACAGCATGTGGAGAACATCAATGAATCCAAAACAACACGCAAAAAGAAATACCGTCCTGCGCGTAATCGCGTTTCTGCTCATCGTGGCGCTGGTCTACGGCGCGCTCACGCGGCTGCTGACCATCAACAACGCCACCGAGCAGCAGTACATCCGCAGCTTCTATCTGGAGCCGAAAAACTCGCTCGACGTCATGATCCTCGGCGCGAGTGAGACGTTTACCGACTATTGCGCACCTTTGGCATGGCAGCACGCCGGGTTTACAAGTTACCCGCTGGCCGTGTCGGCCGCGCAGGGCACGCTCTATGCATCCATGCTGCGCGAGAGCGCCAAGCGGCAAAATCCGTCTGTCTACGTGGTCGAGGTCAATGGCTTTCTCTACACGGAGGCAGAGCGGGATGAGCTCGGCACGGCCGCAACGCGCGAATGGCTCGACACGCTGCCGCTCTCACGCAGCAAGGTGCAGGCCATTGACGAGTGCGTGCAGGGCGACCGGCTGTCATACTATGTGCCGCTGCTCAAATACCACGACAACTGGAGAAAGCCGGACCTCATCCGCAATTCGCTGTCACTGCAGCAGCAGGCGCGCGACGCGGGCTATTCGTACACCAAGCCGTTTCTGTCCATCTCCATGTTCCTCACGGAGACGGATGAGATCCCCGTGCGCCAGCAATCGCTCGACGATTTCAACGAGCAGAGCCTGCGCACCTTCTGCGAGACAGCCAAGGCACGGGGAATCAAAAACGTGCTCTTTGCCCGCTTCCCGCACCGCACCGTCATTGAAAACTATGACGCCGTGTTTGCCGAGCTGGAGGCGGTCGTGCACGAGTACGGGTATGATTTTGCGAACTTCGACACGCAGATGGACGCCATCGGCCTCGACCCGCTCAATGATTTCGCCAACGCCGAGCATCTGAACATTTTCGGCGCGGAGAAATTCACGCCCTACCTCGCCGACTATCTCGCGCAGCACTATGACCTGAACACCGCGCACAGTCAGGCCGTCACCGACGAATGGACGCGCTGCGCCGCATTCACGCAGCAAATGCTGCCCGTGTGCGAGGACAACACCCGGCGCTACACGTGCGAGAAGCTCGACGAATTCTCGCCCGTATTCGCAGACTGCCGCTGAATAAAGCAAAACGCAGCCCCCTTCGAGACGCTCGAAGGGGGCTGCGTTTTTTGTTGCTTTACCGGCCGGTGCTGCCGAAGCCGCCCGCTCCGCGGTCAGTCTCGTCGAGCGCATCCGCCTCTGCAAACTCCGCCGCCAGAAACGGCAGGATCACGAGCTGGGCGATGCGGTCGCCGGGCGCGACGGTGCGCACTTCGTCCGTGTCGTTGTGCAGCGCGACGGTGCACTCGCCGCGGTAATCGGCGTCGATCACGCCAACGCAGTTGGCCGGGCGCAGCCCCTGCTTAGAGGCCAGCCCGCTGCGCGCGAACACGCCGCCGAAATACCCCGCCGGGATGGCGAGGGCGAGGCCCGTGCCGATCATGGCCGTCGCGTGCGGCGCGATGGTGACGCTCTGCCCGTCCGCCGGGCAGGCATAGAGATCATAGCCCGCCGCGTCCGCGCTGCCGCGCCGCGGCGTCACAGCGCCGGGCCGCAGCTTCTGGATCTTCACTTCCATCCGTTCATGCCCTCCCAGAGTACGATGCGGCCCGCCGCGCGGGTCCGGTCCATGTCGATGATGCGCTGGTTTTCCGAGCCGCGGAAACGCAGGCTGATGTTGCGCTGCGCGTCCACGTAGCGCCCGTCGACGAGGATGTCGATGAGCGAAAGCATCTCGTCCGTGACCTCACAGCGCGGGTGCGTGCCGTCAACCGTGAGCTCCTTATCGAGCGTGAAGCCCGAATACGCCCAGATGTCCTTATCCGGATAGCGCTCGCGCACCCGGCGCAGAAACGGCACGAGCGCGCGCTGGTTTTCCGGCTCGAACGGGTCGCCGCCGAGCAGCGTCAGGCCGCGGATAAAGGGCTTTTCCAGCTCGGCAAAAATCACCTGCTCGGCCGCCGCGTCAAACGGCTTGCCGTAGTGAAAATCCCACGTCTGCGGCTGAAAGCAGTTGTAGCAGTGGTTCGTGCAGCCGGAAACGAACAGCGTCACGCGCACGCCGACGCCGTTGGCAATGTCACAGGTCTTGATCTCTCCATAATACATAGCAGTTTCCTCACAAACGGCGGACGTATCGCATGGACACGCCCGCCGGTTTTCGTTTTTGCACGTTACAGATGCAGCACGCGCTCCTTGATCTCCTGCGTGCGGCCCTGATTCCAGAACTGGGTGCCGATGTAGCCGCAGGTGCGGCGGGCCACGTTCATCTTGTCCTGATCCGTGTTGCCGCAGTTCGGGCAGCGCCAGATGAGCTTGCCGTCGTGCTCGACGATCTCGATCTCGCCGTCGTAGCCGCAGACCTGGCAGTAGTCGCTCTTGGTGTTGAGCTCGGCGTACATGATGTTGTCATAGATGAACTTCATGACCTCGAGCACAGCCGGGATGTTGTTTTGCATATTCGGCACCTCGACGTAGCTGATCGCGCCGCCGGGCGAGAGCGCCTGGAACTTCGACTCGAAAGCCAGCTTGCTGAATGCGTCGATATGCTCGGTCACATGGATGTGGTAGCTGTTGGTGATGTAGCCCTTGTCCGTGACGCCGGGGATGATGCCGAAGCGCTTTTGCAGGCACTTGGCGAACTTGTACGTCGTGGACTCCAGCGGCGTGCCGTAGAGGCTGAAGTCGATGTTGTGCATCTGCTTCCACT
>ERZ827469.345-NODE-345-length-57530-cov-10.580861_pt1 | contig 57530 bp, 50 predicted proteins | sample MGYA00519917_ERZ827469 | MGnify/ENA primary metagenome ERZ827469 (study PRJEB31778, sample SAMEA3449314) | human gut metagenome | biome: human gut; feature: human-associated habitat; material: faeces | place: United Kingdom | collected 2010/2012 ... | reverse complement strand
CGCTGCAATACAGCGGCTCGCGCCTTTTTACGGTTTACGGGTTATACAGAATCATGTGCAGAATAGTGGTTTGGTCAGAGATGTTGCGGTATGGCGTCTTTTTTATTTGGTATTCTTTCATCCTTTATAGCGTTTTCAACACATCGGCTACCCGTCGGCAGTGGTTAGGGAACAGTTCCCGCAGCTCCTGTACGGCGTTATCCATAATGTAAGGGTGTCCTACCAGCGAGAGAATGGGAATATCATTATAATTATCCCCGAAGGACATCACTTCCTCCGGTTTTACTCCCATCGCTTCGCAGATGATCCTCAGTCCGGAACCTTTATCCACCAGGGTAAAGTCGATCCACTGGTCCCCGGCTACCGCCACCTGAAAAATCTCTCCCCAACGCTCCCGGAAGTGCTCGATCACCGCACCGGTACCGCGGCGGCTGAAGGCCGAAACCTTAATAATGGTTTCCGGAATGTCGTCAGGGTCATCCACCACCTCGGTGATATTTCCCACATCCTCCCGCATGTGGCGCAGATATTCCTCATCGCGGGTACATACATAGCAGGTGTTTTCACCGCTTGCGTTAATCTCGCACTCCGGCATCGCCATAATATCCCGGCACAGCTGTACCGCCAGATTGCGTTCCAGCGGCACCTTGCCCCATACCGGGCCGGGATTGCCCGGCCCAAACACTACTGAGCCATTCTCACAGATATATGCGATCTCATCCTGCACCGGGGCAAACAGCCGCCGCAGGCTGTGGTACTGTCGGCCGCTGGCCGGGCAGAAAAGGATCCCCTTTTCCCGCAGGCGCCGGATCTCCTCCAGCGTTTCGGCGTCAATTGATGTTTCCTCGCCATGCAGCAGCGTACCGTCTATATCACAGGTCACCAGCCGGATCATCTTCTCGTTCCTCCCTTTTGCCGTTTTACCGGCCATATTATAGCACAGCCTGCCCATTTCGGCTACTTCCGACTTTTACTTTTGCGCATATTGGCGAATATATTGTGCTTTTTGTCCAATTTTTAGTAAGTGTTATAGTTATAAATGTCATAATTGACAAACATTAGACTAAGTACTATAATTAAGTAAAGTTTAAGCAAAGTTTATGTAAGGTCATTATCAAATCATTTTTCGGTAATCACCGCCCTTTGGCGGTCATTATAAATAGATTACATATGGAGGAGAAAAACAATGAAAAAAGCACTGTCTATGCTGCTGGCCATCATCATGGTCCTCACCCTGATGGTCGGCTGCGGCGAGAAGCCCGCTCCCACTCCCAATGAGGAGCTTTCTGCTACCCAGCAGATCATCAAAGAAGCCGAAGGCATGACCCTCGAGGAGCTGGCGAAAAAAGCAATCGAAGAGTCCAACGGCAAGACCTTCTACGGCGTTGGCAACTCCAGCCGCGGCAAGAGCGCCCTGCCTCTGTTCATCGAGTACCTGCAGTCCATCGACTCCAGCTACACCCTGAACTTTGAGTGGCAGCAGCCCAAGAACAACAAGATCTTTGAGCAGCTCACCGCTGACTCCCTGAAAGAGACCGGCACCTTTGCCATGACCCTCATTCAGGACGGCAACCAGATCGAGAGCAAGATGGTCAAGACCGGCGTTCTGGATACCTTTATCCCCAAGGATTGGGCTGACGCCAACAACACCACCGCCGATGCCTATGAAGGCTATCTGCCCCTGCAGACCCTCAATAAGGTCTTTATGTATAACTGCGTCGGTGAAAAATCCTATGATAATGTTTGGGATTTCGTAGCCGAGGGCGAGCACGGCCTGTTCATGGATATTGATTCCGAGATCGTGGGCAAGAACTTCCTGTATATGCTTACCCGTGATGATTATTCCACCATGCTCAAGACCGCTTTCGAGGCTCTGCCCGCTGAGGAGCAGGCCTACTTCCAGCCCACCATCGATGCCATGGCTGCCGATGCTGCGAACCTCGGTCTGACCGAGAACGCCAAGTACGGCCTGGCCTGGATCAAGCTGTGGGTCGGCAGCTACAATGCCCAGACCGATGACGGTCCCATCTGCAATACCCTGGTTTCCGATTCCGCCAAGGATCAGTTCGGCCTTCTGGTTTACTCCAAGCTCCGCTCCGTTGAGGAATCCGCCACTGTTTCCAAGAACAACATCAAGGTTGCAGCCTATCAGGATGGCTACACCGGTCTCGGCGGCTATGGCTACTGCCATTACCTGTTTGTTACCGATAACAGCCCCCTGCCCTGGACTGCCTGCGCCTTTATCGCCTACATGACCTGCACCGTTGACGGCTTCTCTGCCTGGGGCAAGGATATGGGCGGCTATTCCTCCAACCCGACCGTTGCTGCCGGCACCGAGGAGAAGTACCATCATCAGGAAGGCGGCTATGTTGACGGCGTTAACACCTTCGACTGCAAGAACGACCGCGGTTATGAATGGTGGGCCGATAAGCTGGTCCTTGAGGATCCCGAATACTGCGCTTCTGTTGCCTTCACCGTAGGCAGCTGGATCGAGGTTCTGGATAAGTACAGCGCCGGCTGATAAAATCACCACGCACTTATCTTTGCGATCTGTTAAGAAGTAAAGAGCGCGCCCCCGGATCGCGTCCAACCGCCGCGCCGGGGGCGTTTCCCTTTTGCAGCCCCCACTCCCCACAAGAGAGGTGATTCCCTACCATGAAACAAGCCGCAGCTTTGCAGGCCAATCCCGCCGCCGTGCGGCGCAATAAGGTCAAGACCTTCTTTTCCAAGCCTCACAATGTCATCCTGCTGCTCATGGGCATTGTGCTCACCATTACCACGGTAGCGCCTATCATTGCCATCGTGCAGGATACCTTCAAGATCCACCCCGGCACCATTGATGCTTACCTGGCCGGCACCTCCCAGGGCTACACCCTGGTCAATTACACCGACCTGTTCACCAGCCCGCTGGCCAAGGCCAACCTGTGGACCCCCCTGCTGAATACCGTTCTGCTTTCGGTCGGCTCCTGCATCGTGGCCATTCTGTTCGGCGGTGTGTTTGCGTTCCTCATTACGCGCACCAATCTTTCCTGCCGCAAATACTTAAGCTCCATCTTTATCTTCCCCTACATCATGCCCCAGTGGACCCTGGCGGTGGTGTGGCAGAACCTTTTTAACTCCAATGCCGTTACCGGCACCAGCAATGGTCTGCTCACCTCCCTGTTCAATGTCCAGATGCCCCTGTGGTGGTGCAAGGGGCTCTTCCCCAGCTTGATCGTTCTGGGCATGCACTACGCGCCCTTTGCCTATATCCTCATCGGCGGCATCTTCCGCAATATGGATGCGAACCTGGAGGAAGCCGCCACCATTCTGGATACCCCCAAGTGGAAAACCATGTTCCGCATCACCCTGCCCATGGTAAAGCCCGCCATCCTCTCCACTATTCTGCTGGTGTTCGGCAGCTCCATGGGCTCCTATCCCGTTCCGCATTACCTGGGGCTTGCCACCCTTTCCACCAAGTATGTATCCATGAACTCCAAGTATACCGGCGAAGCCAGTATCCTTGCCATCATCATGATGATCTTCGGCGTGGCCATCATGCTGCTCAATCAGCGCAGCCTCAAGAGCCGCAAAAACTACACCACCGTCACCGGCAAGTCCGGCCAGATCTCCAAGATCAATCTGGGACGCACCGGCCGTGTGGTCATCGCCGTCATCCTCATCATCATCACCTTCTTCACCAGCATCTTCCCCATCATCTCCTTCGCGCTGGAAACCTTCCTGCCCAACCCCGGCGATTACAGCTTCCTGTACACCGGTGATATCAATAACCTCACCACCAAGTGGTGGGTCACCAGTGAAAACGTCACCGAAAACGGCATGTACGGGCAAAAGGGTATTCTCTACAATAACACCATCTGGACGGCCTTCAAGGGCACCATGCTCGTCAGCGTCAGCTGCGCGCTCATCGCCGGCACCATCGGCACCCTTATCGGCTATGCCGTCAGCAAGAACCGCCGCAGCCGCTGGGCAAACTATGTCAACAGCGTGGCGTTCCTGCCCTACCTCATGCCGTCCATCGCGGTGGGTGTCGCCTTCTTCATCCTATTCTCCAATCAGTACTTCAATCTGTTCAATACCTACGCTCTGCTTATCATCGCGGGCACCATCAAGTACATTCCCTTTGCCAGCCGCAGCTCGCTCAATTCCATGCTGCAGCTCTCCGGCGAGATTGAAGAAGCCGCCGTCATTCAGGATGTCCCGTGGGTCAAGCGCATGACCCGCATCATCATTCCCATCCAGAAGTCCTCCATCATCAGCGGCTATCTGCTGCCGTTTATGACCTGCCTGCGTGAATTGAGCCTGTTTATGCTGCTGTGCGTACAGGGCTTCATCCTTTCCACCACGCTGGATTACTTCGATGAAATGGGTCTGTACGCCTTCTCCAGCGGCATCAATCTCATCCTCATCGTCACCATTCTCATCTGTAATGCCCTCGTCAATAAGGTCACCGGGGCCAGCCTTGATAAGGGAATAGGAGGTTAAACCATGCCAGAGATCAAACTTGAACACGTTACCAAGCGTTGGGGCAAATTCTATGCGGTGGAGGATCTGAACCTCACCATCGCCGATAACTCCTTCGTCACGCTGCTGGGTCCCTCCGGCTGCGGCAAAACCACCACCCTGCGTATGATCGCCGGTCTGGAGACCCCCACCAGCGGCCGCATCACCATCGGGGATCAGGTGGTATTCGATAGCGCCATGGGCATCAACGTCCCCGCCAATAAGCGCCGGGTCGGCTTCCTGTTCCAGAACTACGCCCTGTGGCCCAATATGACCGTTTACGAGAACATCTCCTTTGGCCTTACCAATGTCAAGGAGGACCTGCCCAAAATTGATTTCGACACCCGCGTCAACGCCCGTCTGGCGGAGATCCTCTCTGCCCCCGGCGAGGTGACCAAGGTACTGGCGGAATGTCGGGATAAAAAGGGCAAGCTGGATGACAAAAAAGCCCTGCTCAAGCTCATCGATACCTTTACCATCAGCCAGTTTACTGCCAAAAAGCTATTGGGCTACCACTTGGAAGATGGCAAAGATGTCAGTGCCGAAGCCGCCGCCCTGCGAGAAAAGGCGGAAGCCGCCCGTAAAGCACTGGAGGCCACCGGCGGCAGCTACGATGCCGATTATGCCATCTATAAGGACGGCCAGCCTGTTACCGAGGTGCGCAAGCTCACCAAAGAGGAAATTGACCTGACCGTGCGCCGTGTGGCCCGCATCGTCAAGATTGGCATGTTTATGGACCGCTACCCCGCCGAGCTTTCCGGCGGCCAGCAGCAGCGCGTCGCCATCGCCCGCACCCTGGCGCCGGAGCCCTCCGTCCTGTTCATGGATGAGCCGCTCTCCAACCTGGATGCCAAGCTGCGCCTGGAAATGCGCTACGAGCTGCAGCGTCTGCATGTCGAAACCGGCTCTACTTTCGTCTATGTTACCCACGACCAGATGGAAGCCATGACCCTCGCCACCCAGATCTGTCTCATCAATAACGGTGTACTGCAGCAGTACCAGCCGCCCCTCACCGTCTACAACCACCCGCAGAACCTCTTTGTAGCGGATTTCGTCGGCAATCCCTCCATCAACTTTGTGGAGGCCAAGGGCGCCCAGCAGCCGGATGGCAGCATCACTCTCGATATTTTGGGCGGTATCCAGGCCGTATTCCGTCCCCGCGAGGGTCTGGATCTCGCCGCATGGTTTGCCGAGCGTGACCGCAAGGCCGCCGCGCACGCCGCCGAGCGCCTGGCCAAATCGCAGGAAAAGGGCTATGTGGAAAAGGGCAACAAGGACGAACCCTTCCGCTACCACATCGCCAAGGTCGAGGAGGAGGACGACTCCCTGCAGGAGGAACCCGTCCTCACCAATGAGGATCTCGTTCTCGGCATCCGTCCCGAGTTCCTCAATATTACCAGCGAGGCCCCCCTCAAGGGTGAAATTTACGGCGCCATGCCCACTGGCATGGAATCCACCATCAAGGTTTATGTCAATGGGTTCCTGCTCACCGGCGTGGTATTCGGCAGCAGCCTGTTCACCATCGGTGAGCAGCACAGCATCAGCTTTACCGGCCACCACATCATGCTGTTCGACCGTCAAAGCGGCGACTGCATCGCTCTTGGCTCGCTGGAAACCCTGTAATTCTCCTCCCTATATAAAAAGCGCCCCCATCCCGGCTTGGGATGGGGGTACGCTTTTTCTAAATTTCCGCTTGCCGCGCAATCCAGCGGGCGCTCCTTCCGCTTACCGTCGCGCCGCCCCCGCTTCGCTGGGGGGCGGCGCTCCCCGCTTCAGGAGCGCCCGCCTGCTTTCTACTGCTTATTCGTTCAGATCTTCTCTACACCCAGCGTGGCCTTTTCGCCGTTCAGGTCCCACTCCTTGGTATAGCCCACAGGGGTACCCACAGTCAGGCTCTCCGCCAGCGTAGCACTGGTGATCTCCGCCTTCTTCGCCTCGGCCACGGCAGTCACCTTTTCGCTGCCTTCCATGGTGATGCGGATATGATCCGTCACCTCAAAGCCCGCTTCCTTACGCATCGTCTGCACCTTGCTGATGATTTCCCGCATGAAGCCTTCCTCGATGAGTGCCGGGGTCAATACGGTGTCGATCGCCACGGTGATATCCCGGTCGGATACGGTATAGAAGCCCTCCCGCTGCGTCGTCTCGATCAGCAGATCGTCGGCGGTCAGCTCCACCGGCCCCTCACCAAAGTCAAAGCTCAGCTTGCCTTCGCTGTCCAGAATCGCCTTGGCAGCACGGCCGTCCAGGTTCGCCAGCGCCTCGCGGATCTTGCCCAGCTGCTTGCCGTATTTGGGGCCGACGGTTTTCAGCTGCGGCTTAAAGTTGTAGCTGACGAAGCCCTCCACCTCCTTGGTGAAGATGACCTCCTTGATATTCAGCTCCTCGCGGATGATATCCATATAGAAGCCGTCCAGATCTTTATCGGCCTTCACATACATCTCGGCCAGCGGCTGGCGGTTCTTGCGGTTGGCGCCATTGCGGGCAGCGCGTCCCAGCTCCACGATGCGGATGATCTCATCCATTTTGCTTTCCAGTTCTTTGTCGATCCACTTCTCCTCCACGGTGGGGAAGTCACACAGATGGATGCTTTCCGGCGCGGTCTTATCAATGCTGCGGACAAGGTTCTGGTAGATCGCCTCCGCCAGGAATGGTACCATGGGGGCTGCCGCCTTGGCGATGGTCACCAGTGCGGTATACAGCGTCATGTAGGCGGCTACCTTATCAGCCTCCATGCCGGGGGCCCAGTAACGCTCGCGGCCGCGGCGCACATACCAGTTGCTCATCTCATCCACAAAGCTCTGCAGCGCCTTCGCCGCCTCGGGGATACGGTAGTTTGCCAGATGGTCATCCACCGCCTGTACGGTGCTGTAAAGGCGGCTCAGCAGCCAGCGATCCATTACCGTCAGGTCATCGGGGTTCAGGGTATATTTCGTCGCGTCAAAGTTATCGATATTGGCATACAGCACAAAGAATGCGTAGGTATTCCACAGGGTGCCGATGAACTTCCGCTGACCCTCCACCACTGCCTTGCCGTGGAACCGGTTGGGCAGCCACGGGGCGGAATTGATGTAGAAATACCAGCGGATCGCGTCGGCGCCGTAGGTCTCCAGCGCCTCAAAGGGATCGACCGCGTTGCCCTTGGATTTACTCATCTTCTGGCCATTTTCATCCTGCACATGCCCCAGCACAATGACATTCTTAAAGCAGGCACGGTTAAACATCAGGGTGGAAATGGCGTGCAGCGAATAGAACCAGCCGCGGGTCTGATCCACCGCCTCACTGATGAAGTCGGCGGGGAACTGCGCCTCAAACAGCTCCTTATTCTCAAAGGGATAGTGATGCTGCGCGAAGGGCATGGAGCCGGAATCGAACCAGCAGTCAATGACCTCCGGCACACGGTGCATCTTCTTGCCGCACTTGGGGCAGCGGATGGTCACGGCATCAATGAAAGGACGGTGCAGCTCGATGTTCTCGGGGCAGTCGTCGCTCATCTCCTTCAGTTCCTTAATGGAACCAACGGCATGGCGCTCGCCGCATTCGCACTCCCAGATGTTGAGGGGGGTGCCCCAATAACGGTTGCGGCTCAGGCCCCAGTCCTGAATATTCTCCAGCCAGTCGCCAAAGCGGCCCTTGCCAATGCTCTCCGGGATCCAATTGATAGTATTATTGTTGCGGATGAGGTCATCCTTCACTGCCGTCATCTTGATGAACCAGCTCTCGCGGGCATAGTACAGCAGGGGGGTATCGCAGCGCCAGCAGAAGGGATAATCATGCTCAAACTTGGGGGCATCGTACAGCAGACCCCGGCTCTCCAGGTCCGCCAGTACCTTGGGGTCGGCGTCCTTCACAAACAGCCCCGCAAAGGGCGTTTCCTCGGTCATATGGCCCTTGCCATCCACAAACTGCACAAATGGCAGGTCATAGCGGCGGCCTACCTGGGCGTCGTCCTCACCAAAGGCCGGCGCGATGTGAACGATGCCGGTACCGTCGCCCATGGTAACATAGTCGGCGCAGGTCACATAAAAGCCCTTTTTCTTCTGCTTCTCGGCGCACTCGGCAGCGCAGGTGAAAAGCGGCTCATATTCCTTATATTCCAGTGCGGTGCCGGGCATCTCTTCCAGCACCTCGTAGGCTGGGGCGTCCTCGGTCTTCAGCCGTCCCAGTACGGTATCCAGCAGCGGCTGCGCCATGTAGTAGGTGTAGCCATCGGCCGCCTTTACCTTGCAGTAGGTGTCCTTGGGATTGACGCACAGCGCCACATTACTGGGCAGGGTCCAGGGGGTGGTGGTCCACGCCAGGAAGTACGCATCCTCGCCCTTTACCTTAAAACGCACAATGGCACTGCGCTCCTTTACCGCCTTATAGCCCTGCGCCACCTCGTGGCTGGAAAGCGGGGTCCCACAGCGGGGGCAGTAGGGCACGATCTTAAAGCCCTTATATAGCAGCCCGCGATCGTAAATACTCTTCAGTGCCCACCATTCGCTTTCGATGTAGTTGTTATCATAGGTGACATAGGGGTTATCCATATCCGCCCAAAAGCCGACGGTGCGGGAAAAATCTTCCCACATGCCCTTGTATTTCCACACGCTTTCCTTGCAGTGCGCAATAAAGGGCTCCAGGCCGTATTTCTCGATCTGATCCTTGCCGTCCAGCCCCAGCTTCTTCTCTACCTCCAGCTCTACCGGCAGGCCGTGGGTATCCCAGCCGGCCTTGCGGGGCACCATATAGCCCTTCATGGTGCGGTAGCGGGGGATCATATCCTTGATAACGCGGGTAAGCACATGCCCGATGTGGGGCTTGCCGTTGGCCGTGGGGGGGCCGTCATAAAAGACATACGGGGTGCCCTTCTTGCGGGAATCAATGCTCTTTTCAAAGATATGCTCCTCTTCCCAGAAGGCCTCTATCTTCTTTTCCTGCTCCACAAAATTCACATTGGGAGAAACGCTCTGGTACATTTCGTATTTACTCCTTTCATCTTGCCATTCCTTTTGTTTCGGTCTGCGGCAGGGCGGTCTTTCGGCTTACCTCCCCGGCGGCGCGGCAAAAACGGCGTTGGGCTGCGTTGCCCTTGACAGGCGCAAGCCCGCCTTGCGTCGGGCGCCAGCCTGCCTGCGGCCTGCCTTGCCCATCGTCCGTTTTTCCCTTGCCCCGCCTTTTCGGTCTGCCAATAAAAAACCGCCCCATCCCATAACAGGACGGAGCGCCACGCACTTCGCTTATCAACCACCTATTACGCCGCACAGGGTATGCGGGAACCCGCTAACGGGGGATATCCGGAGAGCCCTACTCACCAATTCGGCGTTCAGACCTCAGCTCAGGAGTGATCTTCCCGCACCGGACTTCGGCGCCGCGCTTTCACCATCCGCGGCTCGCTATGGCCTTTGTCATCGGGGGTACTGTCTCCGTCACAGCCTTTTATTACTACTATTAACGGGCTCATTTTAGCATAGTTTTACCGGGATTGCAACCCCTCCTCCGCTATGCTATAATAAAACTAGACTATATTAGCGCGAAATGGAGGAACCAAATATGAAACTGGCCGAAGCCTTGCAGGAGCGTGCCGATCTCAACCGCCGCATCGAACAGCTCCGCTATCGTCTTAATAATAATGTCCTGGTGCAGGAGGGCGAAAAGCCCCTGGAGGACCCCGCCGCCTTGCTGGAAGAACTGGAAAGCTCCTTCACCCGCTTGGAATGGCTCATTGCCCGCATCAATCTCACCAACTGCGCCGTCAAGGTCGAAGGCCGCTCCCTCACCGAGCTCATCGCCCGCCGCGATGTGCTCTCCCTGCGGGCGGAAGCCTACCGCCGCCTGGTGGAGGAAGCCAGCCAGAATACCCACCGCGCCACCCGCACCGAGATCAAGATCCTTTCCGCCGTCGATGTCCCCGCCCTGCAGCGGCAGGCCGATGATGCCTCCCGCGAGCTGCGCCTTCTGGATAACACCCTGCAGGCCACCAACTGGACCGCCGACCTGATGGAATAAGCAGAACGGCACAGTGGTAGCTTTCGGGTGTGGGCGTGATCTCCGCGACTGAGAATGAGTTCGCAAGCATTGGTTGTGCGAGGGCAGCACAGGGTTCGATTCCCTTTTTCATCGTTATGCCCCAATCGTGTATCCATGCATTGTTAATGCTTCATCGTTACTCCCTATCGCCGACCGAAAGTGAGGGTGGGCACGGGGCTTTGCCGTTTATAAAGAAAGTCCGGCTTCGGCCGGGCTTTTTTCTTTCCCTCCTGCTCGGAGGGAGGGAACCTTTCATAAGATACAAGTAAGTGGGAACCCTCTCTTGCGGGGTTCCCACTCTTTGCAAAACATTCCGCCGGATCATTTTGCAAATTCAACCCCTTTCGGAGCGCCCTCCGGTATAGGGGATTTCGCGCTCTGCGGAGCGCACCCAAATGCGCTGCCTTTGGAAACCGCAAGCCTTTTATAAAAGGCTTGACCGAAAATTTCACATCTCTATATCAAAAGGCTCCCCGCCTCTCGGCAGGGAGCCTCGCCTTTTACTTACGCCTCGTTCTTCTTTTCGCCGTTCAGCCGGTTGATCTCTTCCTCCTCCAGCACACGGTAAGCCACCTTGCCCACCAGCGTCTTGGGCAGCTGCTCACGGAATTCGATCTCATACGGCATCGCGTATTTCGCGATATTCTTGCGGCAGTACGCCATCAGAATATCCCGGTACTCGTCGCAGGGCTTCAGGCCCGGCTTCAGCATTACAAAGGCCTTAACCTTCTGCATCTTCAGGCTATCCGGCACACCGATAACACAGCTCATCTGCACCAGGTCATGCGCGTCCAGAATGTTCTCCAGCTGGCTGGGATATACATTGTACCCGCTGGTGATGATCATGCGCTTGATGCGCTGCTTGAAGTAGATAAACCCGTCGTCGTCCATGTAGCCCAGGTCACCGGTGTGCACCCACACCCGCCCGTCTGGATGGGTCTGCAGGGTCTGTGCAGTCTCCTCGGGATGGCCCACATATTCCATCATCACGGTCGGGCCGCTGATGCAAATCTCACCCTCCTCGCCGTAGGGCAGGCTCTCCTGGGTACCGGGCTTCACAATGTCATAATAGGTATCGGGGAACGGCAGGCCGATGGAGCCCTCCTTCGCCATATGGGTGGGGGTCAGGCAGCTGGCGGTCACACACTCGGTGGTGCCGTAGCCCTCCCGCACCTGGATCACCGCGTGGTGGTCAAACAGGAACTTGTCAAACCGCTTTTTCAGCTCGATGGAAAGGCTGTCGCCGCCGGAGAACACACCCTTCAGGAAGCTCAGGTCGGCGCCGTCCATGGTGGGGACACGCAGCAGGGCCTCATACAGGGTAGGCACACCGGCAATAAAATTGCACTTGTGCTTCAGGATCAGCTTGGCGTAGCTCTGGGGGGTAAAGCGGGGCACCAGCACGCACCGGCCGCCCTGGGAGAGCATCGAGTGAATGGAAACGCCCAGGCCAAAGCCGTGGAACATCGGCATCACGGCCAGCATCTTATCGCCGGGGCGGAACATCGGGTTGGTGGCAATGATCTGCTGCCCCAGCGCGTTAAAGTTGAGGTTGGAAAGCAGGATTCCCTTGGTAATACCGGTGGTGCCGCCGCTATACAGAATAACGGCCGCGTCCTTGCCTTCCTTCTTCACCTTGTACTTCCAGCGGTAGCGGTTGCCCATCTGGAAAAACTCTTTCCAGCGGATAATGGGCGCGTCGGCCGGGATCTTCTGGATCTTTCTGCCCTCGGTCAGCATATAGCCCACCTTGATGGGCTTGGAAAGCTCATCCTTGATGCTGGCGATGATAACATTATTCAGGCTCTCCACATTCTGCCGGATGGCCTCAAACTTGTGATAGAACTGATCCAGCGTCAGCGCGCAGATGCTCCCGGATTCCTTCAGGTAGAATTCGATTTCCTTCTCGCTGGAAAGGGGGTGCACCATATTGGCAATGCCGCCCACCAGGTTTACCGCGTAGAACATAATAACGGTCTGCGGGCAGTTGGGCATACAGATGGTGATCTTATCCCCTTCACGGATGCCGATGGCCTTCAGGGCACGGGCGCACAGGTTTATCTGCTCCACAAACTTTTTGTAGGTGGTGCTGCGGCCCATAAAGTCATAGGCAATATAGTCGGGGTATTTCTCGGCGATCTTCTCCACCGCCTCATACATACTCCCCTGGAAGTAATCCAGCGTCGCGGGCACATCGCCCAGGTTGGCGATCCACGGGGTTCTAGTCTCAGTGATGGTCATAGTCTACCTCCTCATTGGCGGGGCGCTCCAGCAGTTCAGGGTGCTCCAGCAGATATTTCAGCAGCTTGATGCTCTTGGAATAATAATAGCCGTCCGCCAGGCGCTCATCTATGGTCAGCCCCAGGTCCAGCGTCTCACGCATTTCATAGCTGCCGTCAGCGGTAAAGTAGGGCGCCGTCTTCTTTTCGCCCACAATGCAGAACAGCGAGCAGGTGCCCCAGTTGGTCAGATGGTGGTAGCCGCACTTCAGCCCAATGGAGCCGAGATTAGAAAGCACCACCGAGGAATAATAGGGGTCGCTTTCCACCATGCTTTTGGGCACCCAGCCGTGGCGGTCCAGCCAGCAGATGGTCTTGATCGCCGTTTTGGAAAGCCAGCGGGGCATCTTGTTCAGGATATCCATAGCGCCCTCGGTAGAGTCCCCCGTTTCCTCGCTGCGGCAGTTCATTATCTTCTTAAAGAGCTGCTCATGCAGGGTGTCCACCGTTTCCTCATCCTTTGCGTGGATAAAGGCCAGCGATTCGCCGCCGTTATCGCTGAATTTCTTCTTGACGATAAAGGAGGCGGTCACCTCATTGCGTTGGTAAAAGTTGCAGTTGGCAATAAAGCGGTTCAGCTTCGGCCGCAGCGTAATGGTCTTGATAAGCGCCGTGGTGATGATGTGAAACATGGTATAGGGGAATACTTCCTCCCCCTCGTTCTTCTTTTTCAGGTACTCATTGATGGGGGTCAGGTCCACCCGCAGCCCAATGTAGGCCTCATTATCGCAGCGGTTCGGGTAGATAATGCCCGTAATGTAGTGCAGGGAATCCAGCTCCCGCAGCAGGCGCCCGTCCCGGCGGTCTCCTCTGCGGCGTTTATACTGCTCTGCCATTCGTAGTTACTCCTTTTCTTCTGTCTTTTTCCCTAAAAGCCCGCCTACCGCGCCGGTCAGCAGCTTCTGCGCCTTCTCGGCCATCTGCCGCAGCGTTACCCGCTGGGCCGTCAGCCAATCGTAGTACATCGAAAGAACGCCGGAAACCGCGAAATCCGCCGCAGCCTCCACATCCTCCTCTCCCACCTCGGCACCGGCATTTTCCGTTATCTCATCCTTCACCATCTTGGCAATGGAATTTTTCAGCCGGTACATCAGGAAGTAGCGGGAGCGCCGGTTTTCCAGGTAGCAGGAGTAGGTCTCGTGCTCCTGCAGGGCCTTGTCCACCCGGCTCAGGATGGTATAAAGGTCGTGCCGGTTATCCCAGATGTCGCTTTGCGCCAGCTGGGCCATCACCCATCCCTCTATCTCGTTTTCCAGCTCCTGCAGCGCCTCATCCACACTGGCATAGTGCAGGTAAAATGTCTTTCGGCTGATCTGCGCTTTCTCGGTCAGCTCCGAAACATTGATCTGGGAAGCGTCCTTTTGGTTCAGCAGTGAGAGCAGTGCGCAGCGGATAGCCTCCCGGGTACGCAGCATGCGTTTATCCATGGGCTGGCTGGCCGTTGTCATCGCTCTCACTCCTTTCTGGGAAAAATCTAACTTTCCATGCTTTTCGCGGGCGCGGTTCACCCCCACGGAAGCATCGTAAGGCCGATTATAATACACACAGTGTGTATTTGTCAATTTATCCCCCCGCACTTTTCACCCAACCTTCACCCAATGGGGTGCTTTCCGCCCCCCGCCACCCCCTGCAAACCGCAAAATCCGGGCCGCAGGCCGCCCGCCGCCCAGCGGCGGGCAAACGGGCTCCGCCCGTTTCGGCGGCGCTTCGCGCCGCCGGGCCTGCGGCCCGCCAGCTCCCCGCAAAATGTTTCACATGAAACATTTGTTCGCTTTTGCGCGATAGAACTCCCCCGGGAAACAGCACAGCCTCCCGGGGGGATTTTTAGTCGTCGTATACATCCAGCGGGATATCCTCCACCAGCACCTTCATGATGCCGCCGCAGACCATGCCTTCGCTTTCCGCCACATCGCCGGTCATATCAATATCAATGACCTTATAGGTGCCGGTGCCGATGATGTCCAAAGCGTCCCGCAGAATGGCCGCCTCACTGCATCCGCCGCCAATGCTGCCCACGATGCGCCCATCGGGGTAAACATACATCATGGCGCCCATGCCGCGCGGGGTGGAGCCCTTGGTTTCCACCACCGTGACCAACGCCACCGGCTCCTGCACCTGCATCAGCTGCTCCACCACCGAAAGATCCAGGTCGGAGGTATTGATGGCACGATTCATGCCGCCGTGCAGGCGCTTGTACTCAATGACCTGGGAGAGGATCGAAATGGCGATCTCCGCCGGGGAAACTGCCCCGATGGCCAGCCCGATAGGAGTGCAGATTTGGCCCAGGCGCTCCTCGTCCAGGCCCTCCTCCTTCAGCATATCCAAAAGGCCGCGGACCCGCCGCCGGGAACCGATCATGCCGAGATAGGCAGGCTCCCGCTGCTGGAACAGTGCCCGCAGGCAGTTGGCATCGTGCCGGTGGCCGCGGGTGATAACCACAACAAAATCGTAGGGGGTGATGTGCAGCTTATTGATCGCATTCTCAAAGCTGTCGCAGATAACCTCCCTTGCCAGCGGGAAGCGCCCCTCATTGGCGAAATCCATGCGGTCATCCACCACGGTTACCGAAAAATCGCACCTGGCGGCAAACTCGCACAGGGGCTGGGCAATATGCCCGCCACCCAGGATGATCAGGCGCTCCCGGGGGGTGAGGGGATCGATAAAGCAATTGGCGTTTTCCTCGTCATCAAAGCCGTATTCCGGCCGCAGGGAGCCGTCTGGCTGCTTTTGGCAGCGGCACACGGTGCGGGAAAGGGTGGTCAGATCGCCCTGCTGCCCCTTAAAGCAGGTTTTAACACTGATGGGGCGCCCATTATGGACCTCCAGCAGTGCGAAATAGTAGGAGTCGCGAATAGACATGGCAGAATTGCCTCCTTGTTTTTCAGATAAAATACCGCTTTTATCATAGCATTTCACGGCATCGGTGTCAATTGGCAGGGCGTTGCCGTAAGAGCGGGTTTGTGGTATACTAAGGAACAAGATATTACAGCTGGACAGGCCCGTGCAGCGCCCGGAGTCGGCCCGCCCATCCATACTATACAATCTGTATTTTTAACCGCAATTATCCAATATGATATTACTTTCCATTTAGGAGGCCCCTATGCCGCAATTACCCGCCGCCCTGCCCGGGCAGCTATTACAATGGTACGATGAAAACCGGCGCATCCTGCCGTGGCGGGAGAAGCCCAGCCCCTACCGCACCTGGATCTCCGAGGTGATGCTGCAGCAGACCCGGGTGGAAGCCGGCATCGCCTACTTCGAGCGCTTTACCGCCGCCCTGCCGGATATCCCGGCCCTGGCCGCCGTGGAGGAGCAGCAGCTCCTCAAGCTGTGGGAAGGACTGGGCTATTACAGCCGGGCCCGCAACCTAAAAAAAGCCGCCATCCAGCTGATGCAAGAACATAACGGCCAGCTGCCCGCCGATTTCGCGGCACTGTGCCGCCTGCCCGGTCTGGGAGAGTACTCCGCCGGTGCCATCGCCTCCATCGCCTTTGATATCCGTGTCCCCGCCGTGGATGGCAATGTGCTGCGGGTGGCCGCCCGCCTCATGAACGACGCCCGCAACATTGAGGATACCGCCGTAAAAAAGGAATTCCGGCAAATCGTCTGGGAGGTGCTGCCGCAGCACCGGGTCGGGGATTTTAACCAGTCCCTGATGGAGCTGGGCGCGCTCATCTGCCTGCCCAATGGCCGCCCCCTGTGCGAGAGCTGCCCGGTGCGGGATCTGTGCCAGTCCTGCGCCGCCGGGACGCAGCTTGCCCTGCCCACCCGGCAGAAAAAGCCCCGCCGCCGCAAGGAGGAAAAAACCGTACTGCTGCTGTGCCGCCCGGGAGAGGTACAGATCACCCAGCGCCCCGCAGACGGCCTGCTCGCCTCCCTGTGGGAATTCCCCACGCTGCCGGGCCTGCACACCTCCGCCGAGGTCGCGGAGCTGCTCTCCGTCCCCACCGAAGCCGTGACCCCGCTGGGCCCGGCCACCCACATCTTTACCCACATTGAATGGCAGATGCAGGGCTACCGTGTGGAACTGCCGTCCAAGGCCCCGCTGTGGGGCGGATGCATTTCCATCCCCGTGGCGGAGCTTTTCGCAAGCTATCCCATTCCCTCGGCCTATGCTGCCTACTTAAAGACCCTGCGGTGACCCGCTGCCGCGGCAGCGCCCCCGCCAAATTTCCGCAGGGGGCTGGCCACGGCGGGCGGCCGCGGCGCTCCGCGCCGCACCGGGCGCCCCTGCGGGGCGCCCGGCAGCCCGGCCAGGGGCCGGGCAGGCCGCCCGCCGGAGCCAACCCCTCGTACCAACCATCCTTCCCCGTCCCAAGGAGGACCCACTATGTCATCACTCACCTGCCCCTATTCCCGGCGCTGCGGCGGCTGCCAGCTGCTTGCCATGAGCTACGAGGAGGAATTGGCTCATAAGCAGGAACTTGCCCGCCGGCACCTCTCCCGCTTTGGGAAACTCCTGCCCATCCTGGGGGCTGCAAACCCCTGCTACTACCGCAATAAGGTGGAAGCCGCATTCGGGCTGGACCGCTCCCGGAAGGTCATTGCCGGCACCTACGAGCCCCGCAGCCACCGCATTGTCGATATCAACAGCTGCCTAAACGAGGATAAAAACGCCACCGCCATCATCGTCACCATCAAAAAACTTCTGTCCTCCTTCCGCCTCGCCCCCTACGATGAGGACGCCCGCACCGGCTTCCTGCGCCATGTATTGGTGCGCCGCGGCATCCACACCGGGGAGGTCATGGTGGTGCTGGTGACCGCCAGCCCGGTGTTCCCCTCCCGGCAGAATTTCATCAAGGCACTTCTAAAGGAACACCCGGAGATCACCACCATCGTGCAGAATGTGAATAACCGCCGCACCAGCGTGCTGCTGGGCGACCGGGAACAGACACTCTACGGGCCCGGCTTCATCCGGGATACCCTGTGCGGTATGAGCTTCCGCATCTCACCCCGGTCCTTTTACCAAATCAACCCCACCCAAACCGAGGTGCTGTACCGCCGCGCGATCAAAGCCGCCGGGCTGACCGGCAAGGAGCGGGTGCTGGATGCCTACTGCGGCATCGGCACCATTGGGATGATCGCCGCCGCGGACGCCCGGGGGGTCATCGGGGTGGAGCAGAATCCCGCCGCCGTCCGGGATGCCATCCGCAACGCCAAGGAAAACGGGGTGGAAAACATCCGCTTTGTGGCGGCGGATGCCACCGAATGGATGCAGGCGGCCGCCGCGGAAAAGCTCTCCATTGATATCCTGCTGATGGACCCGCCCCGCAGCGGCAGCACCCCGGAATTCCTCTCCGCCGCGGTAAAAATGTCCCCCCGCCGCATCGTCTACATCAGCTGCTGCCCGGAAACCCAAGCCCGCGACCTGGCCCTGCTGCAAAAGGGCGGCTACCGCGTCACCCTCCTCCAGCCGGTGGATATGTTTCCTCATACCGAGCACATCGAAAATATCGCCGTGCTGGAGCGCCGAAGCACACGGTAAGCCTCTCTCACTTTCCCAAAGGGAGACTGCCTCTATGACAGGCCCAAGCCCCGCCGTCATCTATCCAAATGAACCTATCCGGCAGACCGTCCGCATCAAAAATGTCATCACCCGCCCATGCGTTCTTGCGGGGGGCGCACCCGCTGCGGCGGTATAAACGGCGTGGAAAAATTTGAGGAGCCTGTTACCCGCCGCTGCGAATTTCCGGGCGCCTCTCCCCCGCTCCAATCCCCAAATAAAGAAAGACGGCTCTGCCCCCGGGCAAAGCCGTCTTTTTTCGTTTTCCGCACATCCTTACAGCTGGATGTTTCCATGCTCCCCGTTCTTCCTGGCGCGCTTTTTGTTGCCCGCCACGGTGATAACAATGATAAGCATCACCGCCACGATTGCCGCGATCCCAATGATCCCCCAGTCGGAAAGCCCCTGCTTTTCAGGCTCCACGGGTGCATCCGGCACCACCGGCTCGGTATTCTCCTCCACCGCCACCATGCTGTCATACTCGGCATAGCGCTCAGTCAGGGCAGCCACCTCCGCCGTTTCAGTCTTTATCACCACCCGGAAATCCTTCCCCTCCGGGCCGTAGCCGCCGTTCGCTCCCCAGCCGATGCTCACCGTCCCGGCCAGCCCGTTTTCTTCCATATCCTTGGTAATGGCCGCCGCGCACTCCGCCAGCTGGGCATGGCTGTACTCCCCGGCAAAGAAGGTCAGCGTTTCCCCATCGGTCAGGGTATCCCGCAGCTCTTTCTGCCGGGCCTCGGTGTTCTCGGTCAGCACCACCGCCAGACACTTGGTCTCGGTATTATAAAAAACACCAGTCACATCCTCGGGGTAGCCATCCTGCTCCCACCGGGCAAATAGTTCATAGCTATCCAGCGCCAGTGCCGGCACCGCCAGCAGCAGCGGCAAAAGCAGCGCCAGCAGCACCGCCAAAATTCTCTTGCTCATTTTCATCATTGGGGGTTCTCCTTTTACTTTACTCTAAATTGCTTCAGATAGCCGGTGCAGCCTTCCCGTATTTCCCGGTACGCCTTCTCAAAGTCCCCGCTGTACCACGGGTCCTCTATATCATGGGGGTCATCGGTGTAGTCCAGCAGCAGCCGCAGCTTTCCCTCCGGGTCGCCGCCCAGCAGCCGCAGCAGCCCCCGCCGGTTGCGCTCCTCCATGCACAGGATATCATCGTACATGGCATAGTCGCCGCGGGAAAATCGCCTGGCCTCATGCTGGGCCGGCCGAATACCATGGGAAAGCAGCATCGCCACCGCCCGCCGGTCCATCGGGTTGCCTTCCTCCTCGTCACTGACCCCGCAGCTATCCACCCACAGGGCATCGTCCCAGCCGGCCGCTTCGGCCATCACCCGCATCAGGGTGGCCGCCATCGGGCTGCGGCAGATATTGCCGTGGCACACCATCAATACGCTTCGCACCGGTCCTTCCTCCTTTTAGGCTATACAATGGCTATAATTTTATCACATCCCCGCCCAAAAGAAAACCCATCCGCTCGCCCCACCGGCAAAATCGCACATTTTTCTTCTGTTTTCCATCCGCAGGGCTTTCCTTTTCCCCGCAAAATGTGCTACAATATCCCACAGTATAGGGCAGTGTCCTCCATCGGTCCCTGCCCGCCGCAGGCCGGACGCCCCGCAGGGCTCCCGCCCCCTGCCGGGGGCGGGAGTACGGGCCCTTCGGGCCCGTTACGGCGGCTGCGCCGCCGCCCCTGCGGGGCGCCCACTTGGTCGCACCCATTCCTGCATTCCACACCCTTCACACCCCCACCAGCTCATCCTTTAGGGAAACCATCTGGGCGCTGACTCCTGCGGGGTGCCGCCTGACCGTGCACCTTCCCGCGTCCCGCCGCCTCTCCATCCACCCCACCACCTGCCAAGGAGGAATACCGCTATGCCAGGCACCGTCGTTATGGGCGTCATCTTTGTCGATATCAAGGGCTTCCCGTTCGGGGAGTACCACGCCACCGGCACCAATTTGGGCAGCATCCGCTTTGTCCACGGCGGTGTGGCCCGCAATGTAGCCGAGGACATGGCCCGCATCGGCAGCCCGGTCACCTTCGTCACCCTGGGGGATACCACCCCCATGAGCCGGGAAGCGATGGAGCGGCTGGAAGCGCAAAAGATCGACCTGCGGTACAGCATCCGCGTCCCGCAGAACGGCGTTGGCCTGTGGCTGGCCGTGATGGATGAAAAGGGCGACCTGGCCGGCAGCACCAGCCAGATGCCGGATACCGAGCCGCTGGCCCGCTACCTCCAGGAAAGGGGCGAGGAGATTGTCTCCGGGGCGGATAGCGTCTGCTTGGAGATGGATATGGGCGAAGAACTTAGCGAATGGATCGTAGCACTGTGCCAAAAGTATCGGAAGGATCTCTACTGCATCTCCGCCAATATGAGTGTGGTGCAGCGCCGGCCGGACCTGCTGCGGCACACCCGCTGCTTCATCTGCAATGATATCGAGGCCGAACGGCTGCTGCACCACCCCGTTTCCCGTACCGATCCCGAAGCCGCCGTAGAGACCATCCTGCACTACGGCCGTGGCATGGGTCTGCGCAGCATGGTGGTCACCCTCGGCTCCTCGGGCAGCGTCTACTACGATAGCATCACCGGCGATGCCGGGCACTGCCCCGCCCACCGGGTGGAGATGGTGGATTCCACCGGCGCCGGGGATGCCTTCTTCTCCGGTGTTGTCTCGGGGCTCACCCGCGGGCTTTCCCTGGGCCGGGCCGTGTCCGCAGGCACCCGTCTCGCCGCCCTCACCATCCAAAGCGATGAGGCCTGCTGCCCCTCGCTGCCGGATTTTTGGGAGGAGATGCGCCCATGAAGAGAATGCCCCTTGCCGCCGCCCGCCGCCTGTTCGATGGCCTGGTCATCGCCATGCTGGTGTGCGCCGTGCTGTTCACCCTGTCCAATAACTTCTTCCTCGGCTGCGCGGTGATCCTGCTGGGACTTGCCGCCACAGCCTTCCACTTTGCGGTGCTGCGCTGCCCCCACTGTGGCAAGCATCTTGGCCGGGAACGCGGCAACACCTGCCCCCATTGCGGCCGCTCCCTAACCGAAGAATAATCTGCCCCGCCCGCTTTTTCCGGGTGGGCTTTTCTTTTTTGGCCCCTGCAAAATCCCGGATCCGGGCCGCAGGCCAAACCGTCCTCCGGACGGTTTCAGCGGGCTCCGCCCGCTGCGGCGGCTGCGCCGCCGGGCCTGCGGCCCACTCATCCCTGCCACCCCGCCGGCTTTCAAAAACACCAAAACACCGGAGAGACCCACAGGCCCCTCCGGTGCTGTATTCACTTGCCGGCTCAGCCCTCCGCGGATTTTTCCGTCTCCGCCGTCGGGGCAGCCGCTTTGGCCGCCGCGTCCTTCGCGGCAATGCGTTTATCGCAGAATTCCTTCACCAGGGCATAAATCACCGCAAAGGCCGGGATCCCCAGCACCATGCCGGTAATGCCCATCAGGTTGCCGCCCACCGTCAGGGCCAGCAGCACCCACATCCCGCCAATGCCGATGGAACCGCCCACCACACGGGGATAGATCACATTGCCCTCAAACTGCTGCAAAACAACGAGGAAGATGACAAAAATCAGCGCCTTCACTGGGTCGATGAGCAGAATGAGCAGCGCCGAAGGAATGGCACTGAGGTAAGCGCCCAGAATGGGAATGATACTGGTGGCGCCCACCAGCACGCTGATGAGCAGCGCATAGGGCATCCCGCCCACAAAAAGCCCCACGATGGTAAGCCCGACGAAACACAGGCTCCCCAGAATGCACGCCTCGATGAGCTGGCCGGAAATAAACCCGCCGAATGCCCGGTCGATCTTGCGGACGATGTACTCGATCCGCTCCCGGATGCTGTCCTTGAAGAGGGCACGCAGCAGATGATGGTAGATGTAGTTCAGGTGCTCCTTATCCGCCAGAATGTAGATGGCGAAAATAAGTCCCAAAAAGCCATTGATGATGCCGCTGGCAAGACCTGTGACAAAGGAAAGCAGCCATGTCGCCGCGCTTCCAACAAAGTTCTTGATGAGGGTACCGGACTGATTGATCAGCTCTTCCCCCTGCTTCCACAGGTAGCTGATGATCTCGTTTTCCATATCCAGCCGGCTTTCCAGCCCGTTGAAGAAGTCACCGGCATCGGCGAGATAACCGGGAATGCTGTTGGCCAGGCTCAGCAGGCTTTCCCCTACCTGCGGCAGGATGAACAGGCACAGGGCCGTGATGATCGCCAGCACACCCAGGATGGAAAGGACGATGCAGAGGCCCCGCTTGCCGCGCGCCAGGCGGGGACAGCGGCGCCACAGCCCGGCCAGCCATTTGGTTTCCATCGGGCGCATCAGCAGGTTGATGACATAAGCCATGACCACCCCGATGATGACCGGCCGCAGTACCGTCATGATGTAACTGCCGGCCCCTGCTACCAGTCCAATATGGGACAGCACCAGGTACAGCACAATGCCGTAGGTGATAAGGAATATGCCGCTCTTCAGCGAGGATCGATTCATGGCTGGGTCTCCTTTTCGTCCAGTTTTTTGTCTGATCTCGATAAGTCTATTATAGCACCTGCCAGTGGGATGTAAAGCCGGTTCGCACCATATTTCCGCCCGGCTTTTTTAAGTTTTGATGAAGATTCTTAGCAGCCCGTCTATTGCCGGTTTCCGCGGGAAATTCTCGTCCAATCTCTGATCTCTGCAGAGGGCGGGTCCGGGCCGCAGGCCGCTCGCCTCCGGCGAGTCGGCGGGCTCCGCCCGCCGAAACCGCCCCCACTGGGGGACGGTTTGGCCTGCGGCCCGCCCTGCCCCTATCCAGGGCCTGTCCCTCTGCGGGCTCGCTCCGCTCGCCCCCGCCGCCCTCCTCAGGTCACCGAGGAAAGCCGCAGACTGCCGTCCTCATTGGCGTAGAAAGCGAAAAGATACCCCTGGCAGTTCTGGGTATTCAGGTGGTCGCTGTAAATCTCGGCCTTCACCAGCGTCCGGCCGCTGCCGTCCTGGTAGCTGGGCCATAGCAGCAGGTGGGGCATGCTGCGGGCCGCCCGGCCCGGCAAAATGTACCCCTCGGCACTAAGATAGCTCTCATCCGGGGCAAAGCCAGTCAGGCCCATATACTTTTGGGCGGCGGCCGTCACTTCCTCAGCGGCAAAGGCGGTCTTGCCCTCATTTTCGGCATACAGCATAGTCAGGGCAAAGTCGGTGACAGTGGCGCGGTCCAGCCAAAAGCTGCCGCTAAACCGCATGCCGCCCTCCGCCTGCAGGAACAATAGGGCCATTTCACAGGCGGGGTCATCCCTGTCCTCGCTGTAATTATAGGCAATCTTTTCCATCGGCTCGTAGTAGCAAATCACCGGGGTCTCCTGACCCTGCTCCTGCTGCACGATGAGGAGATAATCCTCCTCCCCCTTGGCAAAAACGCCAAAGGCGTTTTCTACCGCCATGTGCACCCGGTACCGGCCACAGCCGTCATATTCCTCCAGCGTTTCGGTTATTTCGGCGGTGGGAATACTCATGCCGCGCCAGTTCTGGTAGGTTTCCGGGGCCTCGCCCGCGCACGCCGCGATGGTCTCGATATTATTTTCTACCAAGGCCGCCACAAATTTTTCGGCGATGGCACGGGTCTCCTCGGCGGCGGCTGTGGTCAGGTCGGCTTCCGCCGCAGGGATGCCCACTTCGGCCAGGCGCCAGCCTTCGGCTGTCTTTTGGGCGGTGCGGGTAAGGGGCAGCATTTCGCCGGTGTGCAGGTTTTGCATCGTCACGGTGAAGGTCAGATTTTCGGCAGTTTCTTCGGTGATGGTTACACTTTCGGCATCGTAATCCCAGTAATAGCGGCTGAAAACCGGCCGGCTGCTTTTATACAGGCGGCCCTCCCGCTCCACAAAACGCGGGCGGCCGAGGGTATCCACATTTTGCAGGAGAGCGGACACACACGCGGGCGTGTAGGTTTTTTCTACCAGTTGCTGTAAATCGGCGAGGGTGGCATAGCCGCCCGCAGGGTCCACGGGGAGGTACTCATCCTCGGTGAGTTCGCCCTGCTCCGGCAGGCCATCGCAGTACCAAAGGTAGCCGACGATATAATCCCTGGTGAGCAGCTCCTGCAGCTCCTGCAGGGTGGTGAGGGGCTGCTGGGGCTGGGGAGAAGGCTGCCCGCCGCAGGCGGAGAGGGCCAGCAGCAGGGCCAGCAGCAGGGCGAAAAGGGAAAATCTGCGTTTCATTTTGGGGCTCCTTTCGAGGGATTCTGGGAATATTATACCACAGTTTGGGGCGGCGGTGTGAACAAACCGTAAAACCTGGCGGAGAAAAGTCCCTCCACTAATACGGCAAAAACGACCCTTTTTTGCATATGAGGGGTTAATAATTCACTTTTTTTCACGGAAAATTTACAATTGCGGGAAAATATGGGTGTAGTTCAACTAAATGCTGGGCTATATTTACAGCAAAATAACAGGAAAAAGGAGCCCCCGAAGGGGCTCCCAAAATGAGGGGGATGACTTATTTTTTGCGGGTGAGGACGGCCATGCCGAGCGCGGAGACGGCCATGAGAGCCACGGCCGCGGCGACGACATCATTGGCGCCAGTGGAGGGGTTCTTCTGATCGTCGGTCTTGGGGGTGTCCTCGGTGCGGTCGGGGATGATGACGATGCTGCCGCTAGAGGGGAGCACCGTGCCGGGCAGGGCTGCCCACTTTGCAGCATCCAAATCGAATTCCATAGTGTCCATTTTGTTGTCATCCACAAACAGCACGACTTTATTGGGGACCACATTATCCCTGGGAGTCCAGGGGGTCAGAGGCCAGTACTCGTCAGCAGTCTCGGTTGCGATGCAGCAGGTCAGGAAATCATAGCTGTCGGGATCTACTCCCCGCAAGGTGGCAGTGGTCAGCAGGGTCTTACCACTGTACAGCATCACCTGTACGCTGGTTTTGAAGGTAACGTCTTGCAGTTCAACGGAAACAGCATTTTTCGAGACTCCGTTATCTTGAGTAATGATGGCGCTCTCGATGCTGCCGCCATAGGTGCCGGGCAGTTTTGCCCAATCTTCGGCATTCAGCTTGAAAGTCTTTTCATTCAGCTTGAGGCCATCGACAACCAGGACAGCTTTGTCGGGGACGACATTATCCCAGGGAGTCCAGGGGGTCAGTGCCCAGCACTTGTCAGCAGTCTCGGTTGCGATGCAGCAGGTCAGGAAATTATAGCTGCCGGGCTCTACTCCCTGCAAGGTGGCAGTGGTCAGCAGGGTCTCATTACTGTACAGCTGCACCTTTACGCTGGACTCAAAGTTAACATTCTTCAGATCAACAGACACAGCATTTTTCAAGTAGCCGCCAGCATGAGTGATGCCGGCGCGCTCGATGCTGCCGCTTGGTCCAGCGCTGCCGCTTGGTTCAGCCGCCAGCGCAGTGATTGGCAGCATGACGGCCAGCATTAAAACTGCCAGCGCAAGGCTTAAAAACTTTTTCATTGTATAACCTCTCCTTTTCTTTGGCCCACAGGGAGTTTGTGTTTGCCACGCAAACACGGCGACGCCCCCGGGGGCGATTATTTTGGTAAGTTAAGGTTATTCCATTTTAAGACAAATGTCAAGTATTTAATGGGAAATTGAAGTAAATTTTCTAATTTAATGGGAAATTGAAGCAAATTTTCTAATAATAGAACATAATGGAAGATATTTTGACAAAAATCCCCCGGACAGTGCCGGGGGATGGGGGTTATACTTCCTGGATGATGGGGAGGATGACCGGCTTGCGGCGGGTGCGGCTGGCGATGAAATCGCCCAGCTCATCCCGGATGCGGCCCTTGATGGTGGCCCAATCGCGGAAGCCGTTCAGCTTGCACTTTTCCAGGGAATTGCGCACCACCACGGTGGCATCGGCCATCAGGTCCTCGTTATCCCGTACATACACAAAGCCGCGGGAGACGAGATCCGGGCCGGCCAGTACTTCGCCGGTGGCGTCATTGATGGCGCAGACCACCACGATGAGGCCGTCATCGGCCAGCAGCTTGCGGTCCCGCAGCACCACGCTGCCCACATCGCCGACGCCAAGACCATCCACCAGCACGCGGCCGCTGGGCACCATGCCGGTAATCTTCATATCCACGCCATCGGTTTCCACTACCTTGCCGATATCACTGATGATGATATGCTCGGCGGGGATGCCCATGCTGGCGCCAACGCCGGCATTTTTCATCAGGTGCTTGTATTCACCGTGCATCGGCATAAAGAACCGGGGCTGGGTGAGGGAGAGCAGCAGGCGGGTCTCATCCTGGCAGGCGTGGCCGGAGACATGCACATCATACATCCGCTCGTAGATGACATCGGCGCCCAGCTTCATCAGCTCGTTTACCACCTTGCCGACGCTTTTTTCATTGCCGGGGATGGGGGTGGCGGAGATGATGATGCAGTCATTGGGGCCGATCTTGATATTGCGGTGGCTGCCGATGCTCATGCGGGTCAGGGCGCTCATGGGCTCGCCCTGGCTGCCGGTGGTGATGAGGACGATCTCCTCATCGGTGTAGTCCTTTAGGTTATCGGCATCGATGAGGACGCCGGCGGGAATGGTGAGGTAGCCCAGCTCCTGCGCGATGGCCACGACATTGACCATGCTGCGGCCGAATACCGCTACCTTGCGCCCGAACCGGACGGCGGTATCCACCACCTGCTGGATGCGGTGCACATTGCTGGCGAAGGTGGCGATGATGATGCGCTTATTGGCTGCACGCTCAAAGAGCTTTTCAAAGCTCTCGCCCACGATGCGCTCGCTGGGGGTGGAGCCGGGTTTTTCGGCATTGGTGCTATCGCTGAGGAGGGCCAGAACGCCCTCGCTGCCCAGTTCGCCAAAGCGGACCAGGTCGATGGGCTCGCCGGAGATGGGGGTGAAGTCCACCTTGAAATCGCCGGTGTGGACGATGAGCCCCGCCGGGGTACGGATGGCAAAGGCACAGGCATCGGGTATGGAATGGTTGACACGGACGAACTCGACGCTCATGGTGGTGCCGGCCGGGATGGTATCACCGGGCTTGACGGTATTCAGCTTGCACTGATTGAGGATGCCGTGCTCCTTGAGCTTGCCGCTGATGAGCCCGATGGTAAGGGCGGTGGCGTACACCGGAGCCTTGATCTGCTTGAGCAGGAAGGGCAGGGAGCCGATGTGGTCCTCGTGCCCGTGGGTGATGAAGATGCCGCGGACCTTGGCCGCGTTTTTCTCCAAATAGGTGAAATCCGGGATGACCAGATCGACACCGGGCAGGTCGTCATCCGGGAAGGCGGAGCCGCAATCCACAACAAGGATATCCTGCTCGGTCTCAAAGACAGTCAGGTTCTTGCCGATCTCGCCCAGGCCGCCCAGGGAAATGATCTTGAGCGGGGGGCGGCGGGTGCCGTCGGCCTTTTTGCCGCGGCGGGTGCTGCGGTTGGGCTGCTGCGCGGCAGCGGCAGGCTTTTTGCTGCCGCCCTTGGCAGCGGGCTGCTTTTTGGCAGGCTCGCTTTTGGCGGGCTTGTTCTGCGCCGCGGGCTGGGTCTGCTTTTTGAGCTCATTCTTCGCGGCGGCCTTGGGCTGCTGCTTGGGCTTGCCCTCCGCCTTGCCCTTGGCGGAAGAAGCCTTCTGCTCCTTTTGGGCAGCGGGCTTCTGTTCCTCGGCGGGCTTGGACTTGCCGGTTTGGCCGCCCTGGCCCTTTTGGCCGTTCTTGGTCTTGGCCTGCGCTGGCTTCTGCTGGGGAGCCTTGGGCTGGCCGGGCTTTTTGGCCGCGGATTTTACGGGCCGTTCTCCTGCGGAGGCGGTCCCTGCGGCGGCTTCCTCGCTGCGCATCACCCGTTCGATCTCCGCCGCGATCTCGGCGGCGGTTTTGGTGCTGCGGCTCTTGCGGAAATACTGCCCAAAGACCCCGTCCTTCTTTTTACGGGGTGCTTCGGCAGAAGCCGGTACATTATTCTTTTTTTCAGTCACTCGTGTACCTCCAATTCAAATTTGGGTTCTGTTTTTATTTTTGGGTTAATGTATGATGTAAGACCGCCCATTCCGTTCCGACGATCTTGTGTCCTAATTCACGACAAAATATTGCATCTTGCACAAATATTTTGGTTCTGTTTTTATTATACTGCATAAATGTGGTTCTGTCAAGGGGGCTGGTTCGGCCGCAGGCCGCCCGCCGAAGGCGGGCCAGCGGGCAAAGCCTGCTGAAATCGTCCTATGGACGATTTGGCCTGCGGCCGAATGTGCCCCCCGCGCTGACCGGCAAAAGAGGCAGGGCACATACCTGCCTGTGTTGTAATCCCGGCCCAAGTGAGCTATAATATTTATATAAATTATGGCACAGAAACGGAGAACAACACCATGACAGAAAAAAAAGAGGTGCAGCTTTTTACCGATGGCGCCTGTTCCGGCAATCCCGGTCCCGGCGGCTGGGGGGCGATCCTGCGGTACAAGGGGCAGGAAAAGGAGCTTTCCGGCGGGGAGCCGATGACCACCAACAACCGCATGGAGCTGCTGGCCGCCATAGAGGGCTTGAGTGCCCTGAAGCAGCCCTGCCGCGTTACCCTTACCAGCGACAGCAAATACCTGGTGGATGCCGTAACGAAGGGCTGGGTATATGGCTGGCAGAAAAAAGGCTGGAGAAAAAGCGACAACAGCCCCGCCCTGAATGTAGACCTGTGGGAAAGGCTGCTGCCGCTGCTAAAGTATCACGAGGTGGAATTTGTGTGGGTGAAGGGCCACGCCGGCCACCCGGAAAATGAGCGCTGCGACCGCCTGGCGGTGGCGTGGTATCAAAATTATCAGGCGGCGGAAAAGTAGGGTGCGGTAAGCGCTTCCACCTGCACATAGCCGCTCCCGGCCAGCGTAAAGCGGTTGGCCGGTACCAGTGAGTCAAGCTCCGGCTCTCCAAATAGGTACACATCGCCATTTTGGGTAAATCCAAGGTAGATATCCGAACAACACAAATAAAGATCAAATTTCAACTGGCTGGCGGAGAGGATAAACCGGCCCTTTCCCGGCTTTAGTTCCAGCTTCATCAAAGCGTGATACAAGACATCGGCGTCCTCGCCCTCCAGGTAGCAGAATTGAGCGATCGAATCCAGGTTAGAAAAATCGAAGGTATCACGCTCGGCCCAGTAGCTGGTGTTCCGCTTCATACGCAGGCCGGTAATTTCCTCTTCGGCCGCGCCCGGCTGCAATTCATTTACCACAGCGGAAAGGTGGCGGTCATCCTGCGGAACGGTAAGCACGGCATTGCCGATGCACCAGGCCGCCGCTACCACCACAATGACAAGCACCAGCCCCCACTGAACCAACCGCAGCCGTTTGGGATCGGCTTTGCCCTCTGCCACCAACCGCTGGAGGTGCAGCGAGAAAAAGCACATGCAAACCCCATAAATAATCAGCACGGCCGCCCCGACTGCCAGTTCTCTTTGGTACAGGCGGTAAGCCACAAACGCCACGGCGACAATGCAAAGAAATGTGCACGCAATGTTTTTTTCTCTTTGTTTCCTGATTCAGCATAGGGCCTCCTTTTTATCGAAAGCATTTTTCTCTCGCTATTATTCTACCAGATTTTTGTGCATCATGTAAATTGTAAATATAGCGTAATGATATGCGGAGGAAATTATACAAATTGTCAATCCCCTGCGGGCTGCTCTACCCTATATAACGCTCCAGACGGCCAAAGTGCAACACTGCTGGGCAGATTATTTTATTTTTCGCGGGTTTGCGGGGGCCGCAGGCGGCTGGGGCTGGGGGCCCCCCCCCCGGTTTTTTTGCAAGCCCTAAAAAACCTGATAAAAAATCCGCTTACCCTATTGCAAATTATACCGAGATGGTATATTATATTGCCGTGATAAAAAGCCGGGAACATTTTCCGGCTATACTATATAGATAAAGGAAGTGTATCACTGTGGAAAAGCGCTTTGTTTACGCCGATAATGCCGCCACCACTCCGGTCACGCCGGCCGTGCTGGAGGCCATGACCCCCTGGCTGATGGAGAACTACGGCAACCCCAGCAGCATTTATTCCATCGGGCGCGCCGCCCGTACCGCCGTGGAAAAGGCCCGCCGCCAGGTGGCCGCCGCCCTGAATGCCGAGCCGGGCGAGATTTACTTCACCTCCTGCGGCACCGAGGCCGATAACTGGGCCTTGAAGGGCAGCATGCGCCGCTGGGCCGCCAAGGGCAAAAAGCACCTCATCACCGCCGCATTTGAGCACCATGCCATCCTGCACAGCGCCAAGGCGCTGGAAAAGGAGGGCTTTGAGATCACCTACCTGCCCGTCACCCCGGAGGGCCTGGTAGACCCCGCCGAGCTGGAAAAGGCCATCCGGGAGGATACCGCGCTGGTTTCCATCATGCTGGCGAATAACGAGATCGGCACCGTGCAGCCCATTGCGGAGCTGGCTGCTATCGCCCACGCCCATGGCGCCTGGTTCCATACCGATGCCGTCCAGGCAGTCGGCCACATCCCGGTGGATGTCAAGGCTCTGGGGGTGGATATGCTCTCCCTCTCCGGCCATAAGTTCCACGCGCCCAAGGGTGTCGGCGCCTTGTATGTCAAAAAGGGCATCCTGCCTAATATCTTTATGGATGGCGGCGCGCAGGAAAAGGGCCGCCGCGCCGGCACCGAAAACCTTGCCTCCATCGTGGGGCTGGGCGAAGCCATCACTGTGGCGACCGCCAGCCTGGAAGAAAACATGGCCCGCATCACCGCCATGCGGGATCGCCTGATCGATTCCCTGCTGCAGCTGCCCAGGACCCGCCTAAACGGCAGTCGGGAGCACCGCCTGCCCGGCAACCTTAATATCTCGTTCGAGGGCATCGAGGGCGAATCGCTGCTGCTGCGGCTGGATATGGCCGGCATCTGCGCTTCCTCCGGCTCCGCCTGCACCAGCGGCTCGCTGGATCCCAGTCATGTCCTTATGGCCATCGGCCTCAAGCACGAGGTCGCCCATGGCAGCCTGCGCCTTTCCCTCTCGGAGCTCACCACCGAGGCGGATATCGATTATATCATTGCCCAGGTGCCGCCCATTGTGGAGGGGCTGCGCGCCATGTCCCCCGTCTGGGAAAAAATCAAGGATCTGTAAAGGAGATTGCCTATGTATAGCGAAAAAGTTCTGGATCACTTCACCAATCCCCGCAATGTAGGGGAGATCCCCGATGCCGATGGCGTGGGCGAGGTAGGCAATGCCCGCTGCGGCGATATCATGAAGATGTACCTCAAGATCGATGGCGATACCATCACCGATGTCAAGTTCAAAACCTTTGGCTGCGGCGCCGCCATCGCCACCAGCTCCATCGCCACCGAGATGATCAAGGGCCGTTCCATCAATGAGGCCCTTGCCCTTTCCAACCGTGCCGTAGTGGAGGCGCTGGATGGCCTCCCTCCCGCCAAGCTGCACTGCAGCGTACTGGCAGAGCAGGCGGTCAAGGCCGCGCTTTCCGATTACTACACCCGCCAGGGCATCGATCCCGAACCCATCGTCGGTCATGTCAAAAAGGATGTCCACGAGGGCGAAGAGGCGGAAGGTGCCTGCCCCTCCTGCGCCACCTGCGACCACTGAGAATAAAGAAAATCCCCTCACCTCTATCGGGTGGGGGGATTTTTTCCTTTTAAGTCAAATCCAAAGGGAGCTGACCGCAAAAGTTTTCGGTCAAGCCTTTTTCAAAAGACTTGCGGTCTTTGGTCGCGCTGTGCAGAGCGCGAAATTTCCTGTACCGGAGGGCACTCCGCAGGGGGATGAATTTGCAAAATAATCCGGTGGATCGTTTTGCAAAGAGGGGGCGCCCCCTTACTTGTTCCTTTTGCAATATGTCCTTTCACCGAGCTGGTGAAAATTAAAAACCTCTCCATCAAAAAAGCCCCCTTTGGGGGGCTCAATTGTAAACTTTTCGTTAAAAAAAGTGAAATATTAACCTTTGGGCTGCAAAAAAGGGGCAATTTTGCCGTATTAGTGGGGGGACCTTCAAAAAGCCTTAGAACCACAGCACCGCTATGGCAAAGCCCGCCGCGCTGCACAAAGCGCCCCACAGCAGGTCGGTGGGGGTATGGCGTTTAAGTGCCACCGAAGCCCACGCCACCAGCCACCCGATCACAATACTGGGCAGCAGCATCCACCAGCCAAAGTAGTAGATGAGGAACAAAAGCGGCCCGGCCGCGCTGCACGCGTGCCCGCTGGCGCGCCTGTGAAGCACGCGGTTGCACAGGGTAAGGAACAGCGCCGAGAAAAAATACCCGGCACAGATGGTGCGGATCTCCGGCGAGACCCCCGCCAGCAGCGCCCACAAAAAGGCAATGGTATACCCCACCCCGGTAAAGACAAACGCCAGCTCCCGCTGACCCTCCCGGCCGCGGCTGCGGTAGCGGGGGAACAGCGGCTGCGCCGGATAAGCCAGCACCGGCACAAAGCCCAGCAGCAGAATGGTGGTGACCAGCTCCCCGACCGGGCAGAAGGGCTGCGGCCCCCAGAAATACAGAATGAGCAGCAGGGCGGTCACCATCACCGGCGGGATGGATATGACCCGGACCAGGCCGGCCAGTTTTTCCTTGGCTGTTTTTGTGGTTTTCATGCGGTTCCTCCTCCCGAGGGGTAGTGGGTTGCTTATGGGTTTATTATAGCAGAATCGCTGCGAAAAAGTGAGGGGCAAAGTGACGGTTTCGGGGTAAATTTTTAGGCAAATTTTCCCTTTACCGCAGTGCCACCAGCGGCATATCCACATAGATATCCTGGCCTGTGAGGTTATCGTGCACGGTGGCGGTCAGCTCCTTGCGGGCATTAATGGAGAAGGCCACATTCAGCCGCTTATCCAGCGGGGTGCCGGGCGGCTCCAGCTTGGCAATGACGGCGGCATTGGCGGAATTTTTGCTGTAATTGAGCAGCCGCACGGTATCGCTGCTGTCATCCACCGCAGAAAACCGTCCATCGGCATCAAAGGAGACCCGTCCCATCCGCTTGTGCTCGATCTCCGCCATCATCAGCTCGATCGCCTTTTGATTGCGGAAGGAGGAGGACAGGGTGAGGGTCACCGGCTTTTCGCTGGGGTATTCGCTGCCGGCCTTGAAGATGATCTTGTACCGCGGCTCCTTGGTGAGGGAATCCAGGTAGCGGATGGCGTAGGAATGCTGGATGAAATCGACGATATTCAGTCCCAGCGAAAAGGCCAGCGCACCGTGGGCCACCGCCTCAAACGGCTTGTGGCACTGCACCTTTTCCCGGCCAAAGATGCCCCGGATGCCCCGCTGCACCGCCGGGATGAGGGTAGTGCCCCCCACCAGCAGCACCCGCTCGATCTGGCTGCGGGAAATGCCGCCGGCTTCCGCCATGTTGACGGCGTTATTGAGGACATCATTGAGGGTGACAAAAAAATCGTGCTCCTCCAGAAGATCCAGCAGGTCATTCTGGGTGTAGCGGAACTCGTAGGTCTTGAAATGCTCGGCATCAAAAAAGCTGCGGCTGCTCTCGCTTTGAGTGGAAAGCTCCTCCTTGATCTGCCGGGCCAGGGTGGTAAGCTGCGGCAGGATCTCCTCGCACTCTTCGGCGGTGCGGCCGGCCCGCATCAGCAGATCCTCCAGCAGCCACCGGTCGATATCATCGCCGCCGAGGAAGGCGCCGGCTTTGCCCAGCACCCTGCCCTTGGCCGCTTCTCCGGCCGCCGCCCCGGCAAAGGATTCCGGCATGCGGACCACCGAAACATCCAGGGTGCCGCCGCCAAAATCCACCACGCACACCACCGAACCGGCCCGGGTAGAGCCGTAGGAAATAGCGGCCGCCACCGATTCATCCACCAGGCGGTAAGGGACATCGGGGTAATTTTCCGCAAAAAAGGCGGAGATCCACTCCCGGTAGGTATCAAAGGCATTGACCGGGGCGGTAAAGGTGACCACGGTATCGGCGTTCAGCTCCAAATTGCCCAGCAGCCGGGTGAGATACAGCCGCGCGATATGGTCGGCGGAAAACTCCCGGCCGCGGTCCTCGTAGAGGGAGGTGAGGTGCAGAAGACCCCGCTTGAAGCCCCAAAAATAGCGGCTGCTGCGGATATCATCCAGCCCGCGGGAGGTGACCTCGTAGCCCATTAGGAAGCTTTCCTCCCCCCGGTAGTAGAGGACGGAGGGAGTGACCGGCGGCATGGCGCCGCTCCCCGGCGCGGTGATGGCCGGGAAGCTCATGGTCTGCGGCTCCTCCCTGGCAAAGTTCCAGCGGGCCACCACGGTATTGCTGGTGCCGAAATCGACGGCGTAGCGTTCCATCAGATCACTTCCTTTACTCTTGCTTTTACCCAGATCTGCTCCCCTTTGGCATAGCCCACCGTCGCCACAATGACCGGAGTGCCCTGCGCCAGCAGGGCGGGGCAATCATGCCGGGCGCTGTCGTAGGGGGTCTCCTCCCCCACCGTACCGATGACGGTAAGGCCCAGCGCCTCCACAAAATCATCCACCGGGGCAAACATCCCGATCATATCCCTGGCCAGCAGCGCGGGGTTCTGGGCAATGGCCCGCCGGGCGGTGGGCAGGGCCAGCAGCAGGGGGCGCATCGCCTCAAAGAGGGCTCTTTGGGCGGCTTCCACCGCTTCGGTCTGCTCCCGCTGGCGGCCGGCGGCTTCCCGGTCGGCTTCCCGACTTACGGCGGCGGCATGGGCCTCCAGCTGTTCCTTTTGGCGGGCGGCTTCGGCCTTTTCCAGCCGCAGGGCGGCGGTTTCGGTTTTCAGCTCCCGGATGGTTTTCTGGCTTTGCAGCAGGTCTTTGAGGGCCATAAGGGTTCTCCTTTGTTTGAGATTTTGCGGAGGGCGGGCGCGGGGCGCAGCCCCGGCCGCGGAGCGGCCGACCCGCCGAAGGCGGGTGACGCCCCGCAGGGGCGTCGGGCTGCGCCCCGACCGGCCCCTTGCAGGATTTATACTTACTGTATAATCGTTGGCTCCTGTCCGGAGAGTGTATTCTGCTCCAGGGTAGGCTCCATGTAGCTGTAGTGGGTATCGTGCCGCCAAATGCGAATCTCCTCGCCGCTGACGGTCATGCGGGTGGCATCGGTAAAGAGCTTTTGCCAGGGGCCCCAGGGGCGGGTGTAGTACTCACTGCTGCCCCGCCAGCGGATCTTATCAGCAAAGGCCTGGGCTTCACAGCACCACAGGCTGCCATCCCGGCACAGCAGGGCAAAGTGGCTGCCGGTCTTGGCCATCATGGTCACACCCGATGTGACCGGCAGCGGCTCGTAGGGGGTCTCGCTCAGCTTTTCGCAGAGGGAGATCAGAGTGCCATCGGCCTGGCGCAGAACGGTGGCATGGGGCAGGGCAAAGGCCTGGACGATCCCCATATAGGCATCCACGCTGCAGCTGCCGTATTCCCCATCACCGTAGACCACGGCCGTGTGGAAGGTGGTGACCCCGACGGTATGGGTGGGACAGCTGGAAAGCTGCATAATGCCCACCCACTTGGCAAAGAGATCGCCCCGGCGGCTGCGGCAGGTGCCATCGGCCAGCAGCAGGTCGCCCAGCGGCTCCACCGCGGCGGCATAGCGGATGCCGGCAAAATACATGAGCTGCTGCACCGAGTAAAAGTTCTCGCTGACTTTGGAATTATGGGCCGAGAGGACAAAGGGCGTACCAGCCCCCTGCAGCCCGATGACCCCCTCAAAGTGGCGGAACGGGTCGGTATCGTTTTCGAGGTAATCACTGCGGTCGCCGTAGAAGCGGACGGCTTTCGCCGCGGGGTCCACCGTGCTGTCGTACAGGGTCTGGCCAAAGGAACGCACCCGGCCATCGGTGAAGGTGACCACCACGGTTTTGCTCTCCTCGGCGGTCAGCAGTTGCTCCACCTGGGGCAGGTCGTGCCGTTCGAAGCCGTTTTTGCCAAACAGCACAAAGGAGAGGATCTCCCCGTGCAGCACCAGCAAAAAGGGCTGGAACACCGCCATGCGGCGCACCCCGGTAAACTGCCGGAAAAACTCGCCCTCCGGGCCGCTTTGGTCAGAAAAGAGCCTTCCCGCGGCATCCACGGCCATGGCGTTGCTGCGGCCCCCGGCGATGCTCCACAAAAGGCACCGGCGGATGTTCCGCCAGCCCTCGGTGATGCGGCGCTTCTCCGGGCGGCGGCGGGTACCCTCCCAGCCGATAGAGCCATCCCGGAAGATGGCCATGAGGTATTCCCCCTCGATGACCCAATCGGTCACCTCGGTCCAGTCGGTGATATGGTCATCAGCCGGGGGCAGCCCCGCCCGTTCGGTGGGGGTGCTTTCCCAGATGACCGAGCCATCCCGCTTTTCGCCCAGCAGGTAGTAGCCCTCCTGCCAGATGCGCCGAAGCCCCGACCATTTTTCGGGGGCGATGCTATCGGTGCGGCAGAGAGCCCCATGGCTCCATTTACCGCTGAAATGCACCTGTCCCTCGTCATCCAGCCCGACAAAAACCGAGCCGCCGTTCTGGAAAGCGATGAGCTGGCGGATGTGACGCCATTCCTCCATCCCCTGGTACTGCAGGAAACGGGGGTGCCCGCAGGAGAGGACGGTTCCCGCCCCGGTGAGGGCGGCGGCCGCCTCGGAAACGGCGGCGATCTGGGTAATGTTTGCCCAGTTCTTTACCCCGGCGGTGACCTCCTCATTGGTGCCGGCAGCCAGCACCCGGCCCGCGGTCGTCAGCCCCAGGATGAAATCATCCCCCAGGGCCAGCTGGGTGATATGCCGCCACTGTTCGGTGCCCTGCACCGGCTCGTTGGTATCGGCCCACTGGGCGTATACGGTCCCGGCGGCGGTAACGGCGGCCGCCAGGCCGGAGGACTGATAAAGCTGTGTGACATTTTTCCAGGCGGAAACGGCATAGGGCTGGCCATAGCCCCGGCCCGCGGCCAGTACAGAGCCATCCTCGCAGAGGGCCAAGGTCTGGTGGCGGCCGGGGATGACCTCCCGGACATTTTGCCATGCCGAGACCTCATTTTCCCCGTGGGGGCTGTGGCCGGTGTGGGTAAGCAGGGCGGCTTCCACGGTGCCATCCCGGTACAGGAAGTAGATGTATCTTTCGCTGCGGCGGATGGCCCGCACCGGCTTTTTGGCGGCAGGGGGCGCCAGTTCTTCAGCCCGGCGCCAGCCCTCCACCCGCTGTCGCAGCAGGGAGAGAATGGCCGGAAGATCCACCGGCTGGCCCAGTGTGACGATGCTTTCCGCCGGGGAAAGGGTATCACCCTCCTCCGGCTCCTCCAGATCGATGGCGGGGGCGTAGGAAAGATCGGCGGGGAGATAGGCGATGAGCTCCTCCCCCTCCAGCTCAATACCCCGGACATCCTCGCAGAGGATATCCCCGCTGTGGTAGCCGGAGCCGAACACCCGCAGATAGCCGTTCTGATAGAGGACGGCAAGATAGCGGCGGGGCACGGCGGCAAAGTCCGCTATCTTCTGGCGGAAGCGGTTGGGGGCGATAATATCAGTGTAATCCCCGCCGAAGAAATCGGCCGAGATGGAATCGCGGGGCTCGCTGCACAAAAAGCGGCCGGTGATCTTGGAAAGGGCGACCCAGGTGGAAACACCGTAGGGATTGTACCTGACAAGGGCTATTTTTTGCACACGCTCCCGCGGGCGCTGGATGGACTTATTTTTGCGGTCGAAGAGGGTGACGGTACCGTTTTTTTGCAGCAGGTAGGCCACCGGGCTGCAATGCCCCGGCAGCGCCGAGCCGACTGCTTCCTCGATCTCCCCGATGCCATCCAATGCCGAAAGGGCCCCCACCGCGCGGAACATTTCATCCTCGCAGAGGGCGCCGAAGCCATCGGTATCCCAGAAAACACGGGCAACACCCTGCCACCCGGCAGCCGGGGCATATTCCCCGGCATTGCCGTAGAGCAGCAGGCGGCCATAGGTGGTAAGGGCGGCTGCCATGGGCGGCTCATCCCCATCGTAATCATAGATGCGCAGATCGGTGAGAGTGCGGCAGGCGGCCAGCTGGGAAAGCAGCTGCCGCCACTCCTCCGCAAAGCGGGCAGGCCGGCCAAATTCGGTCAGCTCTATGGTGCCATCGGCCAAAAGGCGCATGTGGCAGAAGTCATTGCGGTAGGTGAAGGGATCGGCGCCTTCGGTTTGGGTGTAGACCGGGTGCAGCGGATCGAAGCCGCCCGCTGCGCCGCCCATTTCCTCCCGGCTGATGAGCAGGACCCGGTCGAGGGAGGGGTCATTGGCGAAAGGTTTCATTGGATGCCATCCCCTGTGCCGTTTTGGTAGCTGTAATACAGCTGGTCGCCCGCGGCGGATTCATTGGCCTCCTGCTGGCTGCTGGCCATACGGGCCCGGCCGCTGCCCGCCCAGGCAATGAGCTTATTGATGGTCTCCCGGAAGCTGACTGAGAGCGGAATGGTGCTGTGGATGGCAGCGAGGATATCCTCGGTGGTGAAATCCCGCTGCTGAGAGAAAGCCTGGAACATGGCGTCATTGATGACCTGTTCAATTTCGGCGCCGGAGAAGCCCTTGGTCTCTTTGGCCAGGGCGGCCAGGTCGTAATTCTTGACGGCGATATCCCGGCGGCGGCTGATGTGCAGCCGGAAGATCTCCACCCGTTCCTTTTCGGTGGGAAGATTGACGAAGAATATTTCATCGAAGCGGCCCTTCCGCATGAATTCCGGCGGCAGCTGCTCGATATTATTGGCTGTGGCGACGATGAAAACGGGGGATTTCTTTTCCTGCATCCATGTGATCAAACTGCCGAACACACGGGCCTGTGCGCCGCTGTCTCCCTGCACGCCGCCGATGCCGGCAAAGCCCTTATCGACCTCGTCGATCCACAGGACGCAGGGGGCCATGGCTTCGGCGATCTGGATCATTTCCCTGGTCCTGGCTTCCGATTCGCCGACATAGCTGCCCATCAGCCGGCCGACATCCAGCCGCAGGAGCGGCATATGCCACTGCTGACTGATGGCCTTGGCGCAGAGGGACTTGCCGGTGCCCTGAATACCGACGATGAGGACGCCCTTGGGGTAGGGCAAGCCGAACTGCTGGGCCTGCTCCGAAAAGGCCATGCCGCGGGTGACGATCCAGCTTTTGAGGACATCCATGCCGCCGATGGAGCCCATCGTTTCCTCGGCATTGAAGAATTCCAGCACCTGGGTTTTTCGGATGACCTGTTTTTTCTCCTCCAGGACAAGCTGAAGGTCATCAAGGCTGATCTTACCGCTGCGGGCAAGCGCCTTGGACAGGATGGTTTTTACGGTGGAGATGGTGAGCCCCTGGAAGGCACGCACAAACTGCTCGAAGCCCTCCTTATCCATATCCACCACGACATTCTGGGTGATATTGGTGATGTACTCCCGCAGCTCCGGCAGGGTGGGCAGCTGGAATTCCAGCACGCTGACCGAGGAGGTCAGCTCCTCCGGGACCTTATACACCGGGCTGACGATGAGGATGCTCTTCTGCTGGGGCTTGAGCTGGGCGGCAAGGTTTTTTACCATGCGGCAGACCATATTGTCCTCCAGGAAACGGTGGAAATCCTTGAGGACATAGAGAATGGGGGTATCGGCGGGTTCTTTGGCGATGAAATCCAGCACGGCGATGGGATTGCCCTTGCCCACGGCCACGCCGACATCAAAGCCGGAGGCGAAATCCCAGCTGACGACCCGCATATTTTCCAGCTCGGCGGCGCAGTCCTTCACTACCGAAAGGAGGCGTTCCTCCTCCCGGGTGGTGACATACAGCACGGCGCAGCGGGCGCGGATGGACAGATTGAATTCTTCACGGAAGTTCATATTTTTTCTCCTTTCGGGAAAGGGAGTGTAAGTGCGATGGGATGTAAGCGGCGAGGACGAGGGAAAATCGGCAAAGGGCAAGGCGCCGCCGACGCGATACTCTTGTCCGGCGAAAGGCGGACTGATGTATCGTGAGGGGGCAACGCAGCCATTTGCGATTTTCACCGGCCGAAGCCGCAGAAATTACAGAAGGGAAAGCCCCAGCGAATGGGCAAGATCTGTAAAGCCGCGCAGGCATTCCGGGGGGACGGTATAGGGCGGCGGCAGTACAGCGGCGGTATTGCCCTCCGGGACAAAATCCGGGAGGAGGGACAAGGGGTAGCCACGGGGATTATTTTGGGCCAGCAGGCGGAGGGTGTCCTCAGTATTCTGCCATTGCCCCGGTAGGATAAGATGCCGCAGCAGCACACCGCTTTGCAAAAGGCCGACCGCATCATAGCGGTTGGAGCCATAGCGGGCGGAAAGCAGGGCCAGATTGGCCCGGGCATGGGCGGGATAAGCCGGAACGGCGGAAAGGCGCTGACCCAGGGCATCATCGGCATACTTGAAATCCATGATGTAGGCCTGAAAATAAGGCAGCAGGCGCTCGGTCAAGGCGGCCGGAGCATAGCCATTGAAATTATTGCAGAGCGGGACAGTAAGGCCCAGCTTCCTTGCGATGGCAATGGCTTCGATGACCTCGTCGGCGGAGGGTTCCACATTGGCGAGGCTGATATGACTGACGCCCCGCTGCTGGAGGGAAAGCAGCAGCTCCGCCAGCTGACGCGGGGTGTAAGGGGTACCCTCCGCGCGCTGGGAGATGCCGTAAACCAGACAATAGGTGCAGTGCATATCACAGCCGGAAAGATAGACGACCCCGCAGCCGGTACCGCCGCTGATGCAGCGTTCCTCCCGGTTGCGGTAGAATTTACCCACCTTCATAGGCGGCCCAGCCTTTCCAGCAGGGGGAGGTAGTCCTCCTCCCAGACGGAGCAGCGCACTTCCCCACCAGCGATGTAGAGGGTTTCCGGTTCGGCGGGGGGCAGCAGGCGGCATAGGGCCGGGTACTGCTCATCCGGCGGGGTAGCAAGAAAACCCACAGGGCTGCCGGGGGGCGGCGGGACCTGCCCCAAAGCCAGCAGGCGGCCATGGTTTGCGGGGATCACGACGCTTTCCCAATTGGTGACCGAGAGGTAGTAGATATCCCGGCCGGAAATGGCTGCGGCGATCGTTCCCCTATCATCCGAGGGAGTAAAAAAGCGCTGGCCCGGCAGGACAGGGACCATCATCTCCGGCGTGACCATTACCTGCACCGGCAGGGACAAAAAGGGAGCCAGCCACTGCGGTTCCATGGAACCGAGCCACAGCGCAGACGCCATGCTGCCTCCCCCCTCTCCTGACGCTTTGGCTTAGAAGCGGTTTTTCTCCTGCTCCTTTTCCTCCGCCTGGTCAAAGTATTCGGGCTTGAGCTCGACGGAAAGCTCCACGCCCAGCTTTTCGACGGTTTCCCTTACCAGCTCCCGGCAGGCCGAGCCGCGGACGCCATTGACCTCCACGGTGATCTTGCCATCCTTGCCGATGAGGTAAGTTACAGTCTGTTCCGCCATAGGTCACACCCACCTTCCTACCTTGATGCGGACGGTGCCATCGGGCAGGGTTTCCTGCTCCTGCACCTGGAATTTGCCCTCCTGTTCCACGGTTTTGCGCAGGAGCAGCACAGCGTACTTTTGCAGCAGTTCATCCCGGGTCTTTTCGAAATCGCCGGGTTCGAGATTGGAATGGAGCTCGGCCTCGCCATCCACAAATTTGAAAGCCATAACGCGGTTGACGGCATTGACGGCGATGACATCGCAGGTATTGAAGGTCCCGGCAAACTCGTAGTTTTCCGGAACCTCCGCCACGCGGCGCAGGCCGATGGCCCGCAGGGCCTCCCCCAGTACATCGATATCCCGGATGGCGACCTGTACCTTGGAAAGATGCGACACAGCGGCACCTCCTATCATTTGATACTATATTACTCTTATATCATAGGACAATTCGATTGAAAAATCAACCATAAATTCAGGAATAATTCTTGATTTTGCGAATTTTTCGGATGAGATTTGGCGATGCGGAACAAAAGCCCCCGCCGGACGGCGGGGACAAAGGGTTATTTGACCAGTTCGGCAAAGTGCTTGATGAGATAATCCCGGAAGAGGATGGCCGCCGGGGAAAGGTAGCTGCTTTCCCGCCAGGAAAGATTGATGTAGCGGCGGCAGTGGGGGGTGGAAATGGGTACCAGGGCGATGTGTTCATCCTCCATATCCTGCCAAGTGAGGATGGGAATGAAAGAGATGCCGATGCCGGCGCGGATCAGCTCACGGACGGTTTCCGGGCTGTCGCTTTCCAGGACGACATTGGGATCGAAGCCGGCCATTTTACAGTAGGCATCGGTGATGCTGCGGAGATTTTTGCCCTTTTGCAGACAGATGAACTCCTCCTTGGAGACCTGATCGAGGGTGAGGGAATCGAAGTGGGCCAGCGGATTGGTGACCGGCAGCGCCAGGCGAATCTCCTCTTCGATAAGGGTAGTGCAATAGGGGCCGGAAACCGGCTGGCTGCCCGCGAAGAGGGTGAGATCGCAGCTCTGGCCGCTATCCTCTACCAGGTCCTCCTGCAGGATGTGCAGACGGATATCGCTGTGTTCTTCCTTAAAGCCGCGCACCAGCCGCGGGATGAGGGTGGAAGCGGCATTCATGGAGAAGGTGACATTCATGACGCTGTTTTCCCGGGCATCGTCGATCTCCCGGTGGATGGCCTCCAGCTCCTTGAGGATGCGGTTGGTGTGATTGAGAACAATGATGCCATATTCATTGAGCTCGATGCTTTTGCCCTTGCGGTTGAAGAGCTTGACCTTGAGCTCATCCTCCAGCATGCTGATGGTTCGGCTGAGAGAAGGCTGGGCCACATGCAGTTCCTGCGCCGCCTTTGTGATATGTTCCAGTTCCGCTGTTTTTTTGAAGTAACGCAGATGTGTGATTTCCATGAAGATACCTCGTGCAATGTGCATATAGCGTGCGTGTTATTGATCTTAGTCATATTATATATTTTACATTATAGAAAGTCAATGCTATACTTTATCTTAACATGGCCTTAATAGGCCATAAATTGATAATTTTTTTAGGGAAAAAGTGAAAGGTGGTTCTATAACTATGTCCTGGGATAATCAGCGCCGTTCCAAAGAGGAGCGGCTGAATGCGGCGGCTACGCTGTGCAGCGGCAAAACCGTAGCGACTGAAAACATCGTTAAGCTGATGGAAGCGGTCATTCGCCCCGGCGATAAGGTGGTGCTGGAGGGCGACAATCAGAAGCAGGCGGCTTTCTTGGCGGCTTCTCTGGCGGAAGTGGACCCCAAAGTGGTGCACGACCTGACCATGATCATTCCCTCCATTTCCCGCAGCGAGCATCTGGATTACTTTGAGAAGGGCATTGCCAGCACGGTGGATTTTGCCTTTGCAGGTACGCAGGCGCAGCGCCTGAGCGAGATGCTTGCCGAGGGCAAGGTGAAGATTGGCAACTTTAATACATACCTGGAGATCTATGCCCGCCTGTTTGTGGATCTCATCCCCAATGTTTGCTTGGTGGCTGCCGACAAGGCCGACCGGGACGGCAACCTGTTTACCGGCTACAGCACCGAGGAAACCCCCACGCTGGTGGAGGCCGCCGCCTGCAAGAGCGGTATTGTCATTGCGCAGGTAAATGAGATCGTAGAGGACCTGCCCCGTGTGGATATCCCCGGCGGCTGGGTAGATTTCATCGTCCCTGCCGATAAGCCCTACCCCATGGAGCCCCTGTTCACCCGTGACCCTCAGTTCATCAAGGATGCCGATATCCTGATGGGCATGATGGTCATTAAGGGCATTTATGCCAAGCACGGCGTGCAGAGTCTCAACCATGGCATCGGCTTTAACGGTGCGGCCATCGAGCTGCTGCTGCCCACCTACGGCGAGCAGCTTGGCCTGAAGGGCAAGATCTGCCGCAACTGGGTCCTCAATCCCCATCCCACCCTCATCCCCGCCATCGAGGCGGGCTGGGTCGAGAGCATCTGCGCCTTTGGCGGCGAAGTGGGTATGGAAAAATACACCGAGGAGCGCAGCGATATCTTCTTTACCGGTGCAGACGGCACCCTGCGCAGCAACCGTACTCTGGCACAGGTGGCAGGTCTGTATGCCATTGACAGCTTCCTGGGCGCTACCCTTCAGATGGACTACTACGGCAACTCCTCCACCGTGACCGCCGGCCGTCTGAGCGGCTTTGGCGGTGCACCCAATATGGGCCACAACCCTGGCGGACGCCGCCACAGCAGCCCCGCCTACCACAGCCTTGTTGAAGGCAAGGACACCCTGCACGGCGGTCAGAAGATCGTTATTCAGATGCTGAAGAGCAGCGGCAAGAAGGGCAATAACTTCGTGCCGGAGCTGGATGCCATCGCCATCGGCCGTGACGCCGGTATGGAGGCCCCGCCCATTATGGTTTACGGTGAGGATGTGAGCCACACCGTGACCGAGCAGGGCATTGCCTACTGCTACATGGCTGAGGACGCCGAGGAGCGCAAGCTGATGCTGGCCTCCATCGCCCAGGGCACTCCCTTTGGCGAGATGGTGACCAAGGAGCAGATCGAGGCCTTCCGCAAGGCGGGCAAGGTAGCCTATCCCGAGGATCTGGGCATTGACCCTGCCATGGCCACCAAGGACCTGCTGGCCTGCAAGAACCTGGAGGAGATCGCGGAGTGCTCCGGCGGGCTGTATGTGGTGCCCGAAAAGTTCCGCAAGAAAGACTAAGCATACTCCTTTCACGATAAAGCATAGAGAAGGGAAATCCCCCGGCCGGGTGTGGTCGGGGGATTTTTCTTGGATTGGGATAAATGGGCAGGCGGGGCGCACCGGAGCGGGGAGGGCCGCCCGGAGCGAAACGGAGGTGCGGCACGACAAAAGCGGAGGGGCGCCCCGCCGGTGAGTCACAGCAGGGAGTGGCGCCATTCTTCGGAGCCGGGAGCCTGATAATAGTAGAACTCGCTGAGGGTGGGATACTCAAAGATGCGGAGCATTTCGAGAAAATCGGAAGTAAGGTGGCGGCCTTTCAGTTCCTCGCGGGTCAGCCAAAGCATTTTACCTTCCGAGGAGGAAGTAAGCGTACCAGTGAAGCGGGTGGCACGGAATAGCAGCACCACATAGCGGGCACCATCCTCCCGTGGGAACTGCTTGACGCCACAGAGAATGGGATCCTGAATGGTAAGGCCGGTTTCCTCCTGTACCTCGCGGATGACCGAAGCGACGAAAGATTCGCCGGGTTCCACATGGCCACCGGGGAAGCAGATGCCCGGCCAGCTGGGATCGGTACGATCCTGCACGAGGATACGGTTCTCGGCATCGGTGATCATGCACAGATTGGTCAATTCACAGCGCTCGGTAGGGTGTGACATAGTAAGAGAAGCTCCTTTATTAAGTATAGCCCAAAAGACCTCTGACGCTGACCTCCCCGCTGGAAACGGTGCGGCGGGAACCATCCGGCAGCTCAACGATGAGACCGGCATCGGGGGCAATGGCAACGGCCAGCGCCTCATACTGGCCGGTGGGACTGATGACCTCCACCCGGCGGCCGATGGTACAGCTGCGGCGGGTCAGTTCCCCAATCAGGTTTTCGGCCGGTTGGGAAAGAATGTGCTGGCGGAGGAAGAGGTCATCCAGGCGGGTGATGATACCGGCGGCAATGGCGGCCCGGGGAACGGCAGCACCCGCTTCCCGCACCGAGATGGCTTTATCCCGCAGCTCCTCGGGGAAATCCTGCGGCTGCTGGGTGACATTGACGCCGATGCCGATGACCGCGCCATTGATGGTGCCGCTTTCGGCATCGCTGGTAAGCTTGGTGAGGATGCCGCAGACCTTGCGGCGGTCGAGGATGATATCATTGGGCCACTTGATGGCAGGGGCCAGGCCATGTTGCTCCAGCACCTGGCAGACAGCCAACCCGGCGCAGCTGGTAAGCAGACTGAGCGCGGCGGGGTCGAAATCCGGGCGGAGAAGATAAGAGAGATAGACCCCCTGCCCGGCCGGAGAGGCAAAGCTGCGGCCCAAGCGGCCGTTGCCGTGGGTTTGGCGATCCGCCAGCACAACAGTGCCGGTGGGCGCGCCCTCCAGGGCCAGCTGCATCCCGCGGGTATTGGTAGAATCGGTCTCCTCGTAGCAAATGACGGTCTCTCCCCTGCCCTGCGGCAGGTACTGCTCCAGCAGCTCCTTTGTCATGCCATCCGGCAGGGCGGTAAGGCGGTAGCCCAGCCGGGTGACCGATTCAATGGCATAGCCCTGCTCCCGCAGGCGGCAGGCAGCCTTCCACACCGCGGTGCGGCTGACCCCCAACCGGACGGAAAGCTCCTCCCCGGAGTGGTACTGGGTACGGTCCTGCCCCAACTCCCGCAGCAGCTCGGCGGCCAAATCTCTTTTTGCCATGATGAAGTTCCTCCCTTTTGCGGACAGAATGTAAACTTTCCGTTAAATAACAAATTTTTGGGCTCCCGCTGCCGGTGGGCAGTTGAAAATCCCCAATGAAAAGTGATAAAATCAGTATAATTCAATCCGGACAAAAAGGCAACCAGAAATGAGCCGGGAGAGAGAAAGAGGGCGACAGGATGGCATTTGTGGAAATGAAGGATGTATATAAACGCTACCGCACCGGGGAAATCGTGACGGCGGCCAGCGACGGCATCAATTTTACCATAGAAAAGGGCGAATTCGCCATTATTGTGGGGCCCTCCGGCGCCGGTAAAACCACGGTGCTGAACATCCTGGGTGGAATGGACACCGCCGATGAGGGGCAGGTGCTGGTGGATGGAAATGACATTGTGCAGTACACCCCCAAGCAGCTGGTCGGCTACCGGCGGCATGATATCGGGTTTGTGTTCCAATTCTATAACCTGGTGCAAAACCTGACGGCGCTGGAAAATGTGGAGCTGGCGGCGCAGATCTGTCATAATCCCATCCCGGCAGCGGAGGCCCTGGAGGCCGTGGGGCTGGGCCACCGGCTGGATAACTTTCCGGCGCAGCTTTCCGGCGGCGAGCAGCAGCGGGTTTCCATCGCGCGGGCGCTGGCCAAGCGGCCCAAGCTGCTGCTGTGCGACGAGCCGACCGGCGCCCTAGACTACAATACCGGCAAGCAGATCCTCTCGCTTTTGCAGAGCGCCTGCCGGGAGGGCGGCATGACGGTGATCGTAGTGACGCACAACACCGCCATCACCCCAATGGCCGACCGAGTCATTACGATACGAAACAGCAAGGTCGCCAGCAATATTTATAATCCCCATCCTGCCGATATTGCCACAATAGAGTGGTAAGAAGGCGGGCGGCGGAAAATGCGGGGAGGGCAAGGCAGGGGCCGCAGGCAGGCTGATGCCCGGTAGAGCGAAGCGGAGGCGGGCTTATGCCTGTCAAGGCGCCAACACAGCCATCGCCCATTTTACGGTGTCCGCCAGGCGGGAACCGGCAGAAGCCAAAAAGAAAGGAGGGCATATTTATGACGGAAGCATTCCGGAAAGATACCATGCGCACCATGCGTAAAACCATGAACCGTTTTTGTTCCATTTTGCTCATTGTGGCGCTGGGTGTTGGCTTCTTTGCGGGGGTGCGGGCCACCGGTGATGACATGCGGGATACCGCCAGCGATTACTATATCGATTACAACGCTATGGATGTAAAGGTGCTCTCCACTTTGGGATTCAGTGAAAACGATGTGGCCGCCGTAGCGGCGGTGGATGGTGTAAAGCAGGTTTATGCCGGGAAATATGTGGACTGCCTGACCCTGTGCCACGATAACTTCTTGACGAGGGTGTTTTCCCTGCCCCAGAACCCGGATAGTCCCGAAACCATGAACCGGCTGCGGGTACTGGAAGGGCAGCTACCACAGGCGGCGGATGAATGTGTCATTGATGAGAAGATACAGTATAAGTACCACTTTGAATTGGGACAGACGCTTTCTTTGGGCAGCGCCGACCCAACAGATGACCTGGAAAATGAGCTGGAGCACACCGAATATACCATCGTGGGGATCGTCAATTCCCCGATGTACCTGGATATGAACCGCCGCGGCAGCACCACGGTGGGGGATGGCTCCCTGGACGCCTATATTTACGTGCCGGAGGAGAATTTTACCGCCGAATACTACACCGAGCTGTATGTGACCGCCGAGGGCAGCGATGCCCTCAACTGCTACACCGATGAATATGACGAGCTGGCGAAGGCCCTCAAGGCGGCGCTGGAGCCGGTGGGGGTTGCCCGCGGCGACGACCGGATGGAGGAGATGGCGGACTACCTCAATGAGAAGATACCCGAGGCACGGGAGAAGATAGCCGACGCCGAGGAGCAGCTGGCGGATGCCGAGCAGCAGCTGACCGATGCCGCCAACGAATTGGCGGATGCCCGCAAGCAGATCGAGGACGGAGAAAAGGAGCTGACCGACGGCCGGGCCGAGCTGGAAAAGCAGAAAAAGCAGTATGCGGAATACGAAAAGAAATACGAGGAAGGCAAGCAGCAGCTGGAGGCCGCCAAGCTGCAAATGGCGGGAGCAAGCGCCGCACGGGCACAGCTGGCGGCGGGCAAGGCGCAGGTCAATGCGATACTGGGGCGGATGGTGAACCTGCCGGAGGACTCGGTGCTGCTGCCCATCCTGGCGGAAACGCTGAAGCCCACCCTGAACGAGCTGACCGACCAAAACGGCAAAAAGCTGAACCTGGGGGACCTGCTGTACGATAAAAACGGCAATGTCACCCCGGAAACGGTAAAGGCCACCCAGACCGCCGTCAACAGCTATTTTGCCGGGATGGAAAAGCAGATAAACGCCGGCACCGCCCAGTATGAAAGCGGCAAAAAAGAGCTGGAGGACAGTCGCAGACAGCTGGATACCTATAAATCCGAGCTGGAGAAAGCCGAAAAGCAGCTGAATGACGGCGAAAAGGAGCTGGCCGAAGCGCGGGTGAAGCTGGCGGACGGCGAAAAGGAATTCGAGGAGAAAAGCGCCGATGCCCGCCAAAAGATAGCGGACGGCAAGACGAAGCTGAACCGGGGCAAGCTGCAGCTGGCGGATGCCGAAAAAATGCTGGAAAAGCTCTCGCCGGCAGAGTGGTACCTGTATACCCGCAAGGAGCTGGCACTGGGTGTGGGCGAATTTGGCGATGACGCCGCAAGAATCGATAACATTTCTACCATTTTCCCGGTCTTCTTCCTGGCGGTGGCGGCACTGGTGTGCCTGACCACCATGGCCCGTATGGTGGAGGAGCAGCGCACTGAGATCGGCACGCTGAAAGCGCTGGGCTATACCGACCGGGAGATCCAAAAGAAATATCTTATCTACTCGCTGAGCGCGACGGTACTGGGCAGCGGGCTGGGGCTCGCCGTGGGCTTCAAGCTGTTCCCCACCGTCATTTACGATGCCTACTGCATCATGTACGACCTGCCGCCGGTGGAAGCCCCGTTCCACTGGGGCGTGGCGGCCATCTGTGTGGTAGTGGCGCTGGGGTGCGTTACCCTGGTGACCTGCAATGTGTGCCACGGAGTTCTCAGTGAGATGCCGGCCAACATCATGCGGCCCAAGGCACCCCCGGCCGGACAGCGGGTGCTGCTGGAAAAGGTGCCGTTTATCTGGCGGCGGCTTTCCTTCAGCCATAAGGTCACGGTGCGCAATCTGTTCCGGTATAAAAAGCGGGTGCTGATGACCATAGTGGGTATCGCGGGCTGCGCTGCCCTGGTGCTGACCGGCTACGGCCTCAAGGACGCCATCAACGACATCGTGCAGAACCAGTTTCAGAAGGTATTTCGCTATGATCTGCTAGCGGGGTATTCCGCCGAGGATGAGGCAGAGGAGCAGGCGCTGTTTGACCAGCTGGAAAGCGACCCCGATATTAAAGAGTGGATGCCGCAGTACCGGGCGGCCATCACCGCAGTGGATGAAAGGCACAGTTACGAGGTGAACCTGACCGTGAGCCAGGACTATACCCGGCTGACCGACTTTATCAGCCTGCAGGAGCGGGTGAGCCGCAGAGTGCTGACTCCCGAAAGGGAGGGGGCCATCATCACCGAAAAGCTGGGCACCATGCTGGGGCTGAAAGCCGGAGATACCCTGACGCTGCGGGACGGCGATAACCGGACTTATGAGCTGGCCATTGCCGGAGTGAGCGAGAACTATGCCTCACACTTTGTCTATATCTCCGCGGAATACTATGAGGAGGTCTTTGGCAAGGCGCCGGAATACAATACCGTGATAGTGGACCTGGCGGACCGGGACGACTGGGCCGCGGCAAGCGAAAAGCTGCTGGCGGGCGGCACGGTGCAGATGATCTCCAGCGATGCGGAGCTGGTGGAGCAATACAAAAATGTGACCGATAACCTGGGCTATGTAGTGGCGGTGCTCATTGTTTCGGCGGGACTTTTGGCCTTTGTGGTGCAGTACAATCTCTCCAATATCAACATCACCGAGCGGACAAGGGAGATCGCCACCTTGAAGGTTCTGGGCTTCTACGATGGTGAGGTTTCCGCCTACATCTACCGGGAAAGCGTCATCCTGACCATACTGGGCACCGGGCTGGGCCTGCTGCTGGGCACAGCGCTTACCCGCTTTGTGGTGGCAACAGCCGAGGTGGATTCCATCATGTTCGGGCGGAGCATCTACTGGCCGAGCTTTTTGATGGCGGCGCTCATCACCTTCCTGTTCTCCTTCCTGGTGAACTGGGTGATGCACTACCGGCTGAAGAAGATCAATATGGTCGAGTCAATGAAATCGGTAGACTGAAAAACATGCAGAAAGGGCGTCCCGCTGATGGGACGCCCTGTTTTTCGCTTTGCGCTTATATCTCCTGGCCGATGTGGCTGCGGATGCGCTCGATGAGCATATCCAGCGCGACAAGATTGTGGCCACCCTGCAGCATGATGATATCCGCCCGGCGCTTGCTGGGCTCCACATATTGCTCGTGCATCGGCTTTACCGTGGTGAGGTACTGCTCCACCACCGATTCCAGCGTGCGGCCGCGCTCCCGTACATCCCGCAGGATGCGGCGCAGGATGCGCTCATCGGCATCGGTATCCACAAAGATTTTGATATCCATTTCGCTGGCCAGCTCCTCATCGGCAAAGATGAGGATGCCCTCCACGATGATGACCTTTGTGGGATGAACCTCCTCAGTGCGGTCGGTGCGGTTATGGATGGAATAATCGTATACCGGGCAGTGGACGGTATGGCCTGCCTTAAGGGAACGGAGGTCCTCGATAAGCAGGGAGGTATCAAAGGAATCGGGGTGATCGTAATTGAGCAGCCGGCGCTTTTCAAAGGGCAGCTCATCGTGGCGCTTGTAGTAGCTATCATGGTGCAGCACGCTTACATCTGCGCCAAAGTATTCCTGCAGCTTTTCGGTCACGGTGGTTTTTCCGCTGCCGGTACCGCCCGCTATTCCGATCACCATAGTATTCATAAAATATTCTCTCCCCCGGTTTTTTCTTATTCTATCATATTCCGACAGGCTTCGCAACGGCTGGGGCCGGACTTTTTGTGCGAAACGGCAAAAAACTCTCGACTGCCGGGGGCGGATATGGTACAATGCGAATAGAGAAAAAACTAAAACGCAAAGGAGAAATTGTTTATGTCTACACCCCATAATGCTGCCCAAAAGGGCCAGATAGCCCCCAATGTACTGATGGCCGGCGACCCGCTGCGCGCCCAATTTACCGCCGAAAACTACCTGGAAAGCCCTGTATGCTTTAATACTGTGCGCGGGATGCTGGGCTACACCGGCACCTACCATGGCGTGCCTGTTTCCATTATGGGCCACGGCATGGGTATCCCCTCCATCGGCATTTACAGCTATGAGCTGTTCCATTTCTACGATGTAGAGAACATTATCCGCTTTGGCAGCGCCGGCGCGCTGCACCCTGACCTGCATCTCGGCGATATTGTCATAGCCGAAGGCGCCTGCACCGACAGCAATTACATGGCGCAGTTCCAGCTGCCCGGCACCTATGCCCCCATCGCGGATTGGAAGCTGCTTTCCACCGCGGCCAAACTGGCCGAGGAACGGAGCCTGAAGCATATGGTCGGCAATGTTCTCTCCAGCGATTGCTTCTATTCCGCCCACCCGGAGCGCACCGACCTGTGGCGCCCCATGGGGGTACTGTGTGTGGAGATGGAGATATCTGCCCTGTATGCCAACGCTGCCTATGCCGGCAAGCGCGCACTGGGCATTCTGTCCATCAGTGATGTCATCGGTAAGAACGAAGAACTGAGCCCCGAGGACCGGCAGACCAAATTCACCAATATGATGGAGCTGGCACTGGATACGGTGACCAGCTTATGAGCGGCGAGCGGCTGACCGACCATCAAAACGGCGGGCTGGAAAAGCGGACCTGGATCCTGGTCGCGGTGATCTGCGCCATTCTGTTAGGTGTTTCGGCCATCATGTTTGTCCCTGTAAAGAAGGCCGTGGATGAAACACTGCCCGCCATGATGGTGGAACAAGAAAGCGCGGAGATCCATTCCACCACACTGACATTGCGCGGCACCTGGGGCCAACAGCGCATGGGAAAAGCGGCTATGACCTTCCAGGGCGTGGTGGGCACCGCCGCGTTGGACTATACCCTGTGGGACGGCATGGATGAGCTGGACTTTACCCTGAGCGGAGAAGGCCGGGAGTACGGCCTGTTGGGTGGGTTCTTCTACAACCACTTTTATACCGAAGACCACGGGGAGGGCTATGGGTGGCTGTTTACCGACCATGACCGAAGCTGCTACATCCTGGTGACCGGGCTTTTTGATGACGACAAGGAATACACCATAGCGGCGCCGGCAAGCAATGTGGAGGAGGCGCAGGCCATCTGCGAAAAGCTGGGTGTCTATCAGGATCGTTTTGCCCGGGTAAGCTGATAAGGCTCTATTTCCAATAAAATAAAGAGCCCCCGAGGGGCTCTTTATTCTTGCCCATTATTCCTGCTGGTCATCCTCTTCCAGGTTATCCAGTGCATATTCCACACAGATCACCATTAGCTTATTCAGTGAGATGTTTTTGGCATCGCACACCTTTTCCATCCGATCCACCAGTTTTTTGTTGATACGGAAAGTACGGTTCACATATTCATCTCGTTCTATTCTCAGCATATTTATCACCTCACCCCTATTTTAGGGGGCAAAGTGGCTACATTATACACTGACTTATTAGTGTAATTTACGCTTTATATGCTGCACTTTATGCTATGCTCATGGTAATGCAGTGGCAGCACCGCTGGAACCAGCCGCTGAGGTTCCTCCTCTTATTGGTGGGCACTTCCATTTGCATCATAAAAAGCCCCCTATGGGGGCTTTTTTGTTTGGGTAGAGCTTGCGACAGCTATCACCGCGGAAGGCCGTTCTCATCAAATTTTTCCCGGAGCTTCTTTTCCACGATGGCAATGGAAAGAAACAGGGGGATCATCTGCAACACGGTAATAACGCTGCCCACCACCCCAATGTGGTCGGTGTCCTCCCCCATAAACAGCAGCATGGCTATGACGGTAAGCACCAGCATGGTACTGCCCCAGCGCATCCACAGCCGGCCGCACTCCCGCTGGGCGTAGTCCCATGTCTGTTGGTTTTGCATGGAACGGCGGGTACGGTAGCCCGAAACGGGATTGATGGTACTGAATTTCCCGCGGCGCAGGGCAGCCCCGGTGCAGATCATAATGACGGGGAGCAGCAGGGTGCAGCAGGTCATAAAAATCCAAAAGCCCATGTTATTTCTCCTTTTTGCGGGCCTCCCAGTAGGCGCGGGCGGCCTGCTCGGTTTTGTTATCGCCGTAGCGGTAGTACTGCGTCCCGACTAAATCATCCGGCAGGTACTGCTGCGCCACCCAGTGGTTGGGGTAATCGTGCGGGTAGAGGTAGTGCTGCCCCTTTTGCTCCACCTCGGCGCTGTCGTAGTGGACGTTTTGCAGGCAGCGGGGGAAACCCTGTCCCCTGCCCTTTCGGATATCCGCCATAGCGGTATTGATGGCCACATAGGAGGCATTGGATTTGGGGGCTGTGGCCAGCAGCACAGCGGCCTCTGCCAGTGGGATGCGGGCCTCCGGCAGGCCCAGCTGCACAGCGGCATCCACACAGGCTTTTACTATGGCAATGGCCTGTGGATAGGCCAGGCCGATGTCCTCCGCTGCAATGACCAGCAGACGGCGGCAGGGGGAAAGCAGATCCCCGGCCTCCAGCAGGCGACCCAAGTAATGCACCGCGGCATCGGGATCGGAGCCGCGGATGGATTTTTGCAGGGCGGAGAGAAGATCGTAGTGCTGATCACCCTCCCGGTCATACCGCATGGCACTGCGCTGAGCGGCCTGTTTCGCGTCCTCCAGCGTAATGACCGGCCGGCCGGTAGTGGCCATCGCGCCCAGGGCACAGATCTCCAGCGCATTGGCGGCCTTTCTCACATCCCCGCCGCAGCAGGCGGCAATGTGAGCCAGCGCACCGGCTTCGGCGGTAAGGGCCGGGGACTGCGCCCGCAGCTTTTCCAGCGCCCGCCGGAGATATTTTTCCACCTCGGCGGCATCCACCGGCTTGAACTCAAAGACGGTGCAGCGGCTTAAAATGGCGTTGTAGACATAGAAGTAGGGGTTTTCGGTAGTGGATGCGATGAGGGTGATGGAGCCGTCCTCGATGTATTCCAGCAGGGTTTGCTGCTGTTTTTTATTGAGGTACTGGATCTCATCAAGGTACAGCACCACGCCGTCCATGGCGTCAAAGCCGCCCAGGTCGGCGATGAGGGCTTTGATATCCCCGGTGGAGGCGGTGGTGCCGTTCAGGCGGTACAGCTTTTTGCCCGCCCCTGCCGCAATGATGCGGGCAGCGGTGGTTTTGCCCACCCCGGAGGGGCCGTAAAAGATGAGATTGGGTAGAGTACCGCTTTGGGCAATGCGGCGCAGCAGGCCATTCGGCCCCAGCAAATGCTGCTGACCGACCATTTCATCGAGGGACTGGGGGCGGATGCGATCCGCGAGGGGTGCTGCCATGGGAGGTACCTCCTTGGGATGGGACTGTGCAGAATCCGGGTGGGGCGCCGCAGGCGCTCCGGCTGCGCCGGAGCCGGCGGCCTTCGGCCGCCGAAGCCGCTTCGCGGCTTGCCTGCGGCGCCCCCGTGCTGAAAACCTTCCTTCTGCTCCTATTTTAGCACACTTTGCGGCATTTGGGAACCATATAATTCGAACAAATTTTCGTTTTCCCGATAAAAAGTACCGCCGGTCTCCCCAAATGGGAGATCAGCGGTTAATTTCCTTGCGGTCGGTGCGGCCCATAATGTAATCCATACTGACACCGTAAAAATCGGCCAGCTGCATCAGCGTTTCGGTGGGCGGCACCCGCTCGCCGTTTTCGTATTTAGAAATGAGCGCCTGCTCGATGCCGGTCTGCATCTGCACGGCGATTTGGGATAAACCTTTTTCTTTTCTTAGCTTTCGCAAATTGTTTTGCATCATATCACCCAATGACATTTTGTCATATTGTCAATTGACTAATATGACATTTTGTCATATAATAGGTGAGTCAACAATTTTTATGCAGGAGAAAGAAAAATGCTGGACTATGAAAAGTTGAGCTACGGCCTGTATGACGCAGTATCGCAGGCCATGCGGCTGATAGAGCAGGAACAGCAGCACTGCGAGGAAGCCTGCATGCAAAGCGGCACACCGGACTACCGGGCGCTGTATTTTCACCTTTTTGCGGTCACCGAAGCGGTGCGCCGCCGGCTGTCCAAAATAGAGGATGAATAAAGCAAGGCCCCTGTTGTGCTGCAAAGCCGGGCAGGGGTCTTTCGTATTTACGCTTCCGGGTCAAATCCCACAGTGGTGGGGAGGCCGTTCCAAGTGGTGCCATCGGAGCGGTAATAGAACCACTCGCTGGCACCGGTATCACTGCATACCATCTCAATGGCAAATACCTGGCCGGTTTCTACCTCGCCAGGGTAGTTATAGTAGGGCAGCACATCACCGGTCAGTGCGGCATCGGCAAAGTCCGCGTAGGCCCCCTCCAACCGCCAGAAGGTCCTGCTTTGGTACTGCTGCGACCACACGCTGGCGTCCTCCCCACCCAACCAGGTTGCGGTGTAGTGTTTGCCTGCCACGATAAAGTCCTCTTCGGTGACAGTGGGTGCGGGCAGCTCGGAGAGATCGGTGCAGTGCAGCTTATCGCCATAGTAGGCGGCCAGCTGTTTTGCCATACTATCCACCGTACCACCCCAGGAAAGCGCGGTAGGATCGGTGTGGGCCGCACCGTAAATTCCCATAATATCGGTCCCGGCTGGCAGGCGTTCCACCGCAGCAATAAAGTTCTGCACCATGGCATTTTCGCGGTAGGTATCCTGCGTATCGGGGTCACTCACCAGATAGAAACTCCGTCCCTGAATGACACAGGCATCGGTGCGCTTATATTCCTCGCTGGTCAGTTGTCCCGCGGCCCGCAGGTATGCCTCGTAGCGTGTGCCGGTCGTCTCGTACTGATGCCCGATATCGGTCCCAACAAAAATCGTTTCCGGGCAGTCCGCTTTGATGCTGCGGTAGAAATCCAGAACCAGCTCATTATAGGAGAGAGAGCCTTCCCAGTCTTTAAAAACTTCCAACAGAATGGTATCGTCTTCTGCCTGCATCCACAAGTTAAAGTACTGGGCAGTATAGTATGCCTCCTCAACAAAGAGATAGCGCATCCCACGGGCGTAGCAGTCCCGCCACAGTTCCAGCTCTTTTTGCAGCAGATGTTCATTGGCGTGGTATTCACCGTACAGATAAATTTCACCGATTTCTTCGGGGCCGGTCACAGTAGTTTTATCAGGAGCTTGCGGCTGTGGGGCATCGCTGCTGCAGGCGGTCAGCACCAGCAGCATCACCACCAGCAGGGCGGCCACCATATGATACAATTTGTTATATTTCATCTTTGTTCTCCTTATTGTATACATCAATCAAGGCTTGCTTTCCAGTTCTGCTCAGCCGCTTGATGGCCGCCTCCCGCCGCAGGGCAGCCGGTTTATCCAGGGTCTCCTCCCGGTAGCGCAGCGTCACCGGCCCACGGCCACGGGTATATTTGGCACCGCGGCCGGCATTGTGCGCCGCCAGCCGCCGGGGGATGTCATCGGTACAGCCGGTATACAGGGTGCCATCCCGGCACTCCAGCACATACACCCACCAACTCACCGCGCATCCCACCCTCCAACAGATAATAAAAAAGCCGCCACAGTGGATAGCCTGTGGCGGAATGGCGCGCTGTAAGGGATTCGAACCCCTGGCCTTCTGGTCCGTAGCCAGACGCTCTATCCAGCTGAGCTAACAGCGCATTTGCTTTTGACAGCTTAATTATATTACCACATCAAACGGAAATAGTCAATTGCTTTTTTTCGTTTTTTGCGAAAAGTTTTGCTTTTTTACCAATCGCCTTTCTCCACACCCTTGCATTTTCCTGCGGAGTATAGTAGAATAAATGGCGTTACATCATATGGAGAGGTATCGAAGTGGTCATAACGGGGCTGACTAGAAATTTTTGGAAGCTCCGGCCGTTTCGTCCGCTGAAAATGTCCGCCGCACAGGG
>ERZ827469.344-NODE-344-length-57550-cov-47.803826_pt1 | contig 57550 bp, 45 predicted proteins | sample MGYA00519917_ERZ827469 | MGnify/ENA primary metagenome ERZ827469 (study PRJEB31778, sample SAMEA3449314) | human gut metagenome | biome: human gut; feature: human-associated habitat; material: faeces | place: United Kingdom | collected 2010/2012 ... | reverse complement strand
AATAGAAGGAGCAAACACACATGATCTCTTTGAGTGAAATACTGCATACCATCGCCCAGGCGCTGATGATCCCCTGCCTCATTATACTGATAATTCTGATGGCCGGGGCGGTCTGGCAGATCGGCGACATCGTGGTTGAGTACATCGCGGAGCGCCGCAAGCATAAGTGTAACGTCCCCCAGCTGCTGCGCGACGTACACGCGGCGGGTGCGGACGGCCTTGCGGAGCTGATTGAAAACAGCGGCCTGCTGCGGCGGCAGAAGAAGGCCCTGCTGGAGCTGGCGGAGAGCCGGGGGCTGCCCAAGGACACCCTGACGGCGCTGGCGGAGCGCCTGCTGGCCACGGAGGAGGCGCGGAACGCCTGCACCACCTCCATCACGGACATGATCGCCAAGCTGGGCCCCATGTTCGGCCTGCTGGGCACGCTGATACCCCTGGGCCCCGGCATCGTGGCGCTGGGACAGGGCGACACGGTGACGCTGTCGGAGTCCATGAACGTGGCATTCGACACCACCATCGCCGGCGTCATCAGCGCGGCGGTGGCCAGCGTCATCTCCCACATCCGCAAGCGGTGGTACAACGACGACATGGTGTCGCTGGAAACGCTGATGGAGGCAGTTTTGGAGGAGGTCACGAGCGATGTTGAAGGGTAAGTTTTCCTCCCGCCGCCGGGTGACGGAGGAGGTGGACGCCATGTCCGGGCTGGCGAACCTGTCGGACGTGATGCTGGTGTTCGCCTGCGGGCTGATGGCGGCGGTCATACTGAACTGGAACGTGGATCTGAGCAAGACCCGCGTGGAGATCCTCCAGCGGGAGCAGATGCAGGAGCTGGACAACGCGGAGGAGATGGAGCAGGACATCCAGTCCTCCAGCAGCTTCGAGCAGAAGGGCACGGTGTACGAGGACCCGGAGACCGGCAAGCTGTATGTGGTGATGCCGAAGGGCAGTAACTAAATAGTTTTTACATAGATACGTTCAACAACGAGAGGAGACAGATCACATGAAGAAACGGACAAGCAATGTGTCTCGGCGCATCGTGAGCCTGCTGCTGAGCCTGGTGCTGGCGCTGACGCTGGTGACCCCCGCGGCCTTTGCCACGGAGGTGGTGGGCGGCAGCGGCACGACCATCGTCGAGGGCGATACGAACCCGGCTGACGCTAACCCCAGCGGGGACAACGAGGGCAAGGACGACGAAAACAAGGACACCGAGCACGGCGGGGATGAACAGCCTACCAACCCCGGTGATGAGGACAAGAACCCCGGCGAGGGTGAGGACGATGTCAACGCGTCTTCCAATGAAGCCGATACTCAGGAGGGCGAAGGCACTGACACCCCCGTAGTCGCCCAGCGCACGGTAACTGTGGAAAGATACCGCACCGACGCGGCAACCGACGCGGCATACGAGGTCAAGCTCGTCGTAGGGGTTAAGGAAGACGGCACGACCGAAAAGCTGGACACCACCTACACCATCAATGCGGATACCAAAACGGTCACGCTGAAGCTGACCACGGCTGACTATGCCGGTGAGCCCATTTACATCAAAACGGCTTTGGATGATGTGCTGGTGACCGAGGGCGAGAATCAGACACCAGCACTGACGAAGGATACTCCCACGCTGGAATATACCCTGCCCAATGAGGGCGACGTGACCCTTTACTACGGTACACAGGAGGATTTTGTCTCTGCTTGGTATGGTGATGGTACTGCCACGGGCTATTACATCCGCACCGCCGAGGAGCTGGCGAATTTCGCACAGTTGGTGAATAGCGAGAATGATTTTTCCGGCAAGACCATCACGCTGGGTAAGAATATTGTGTTGGACGGCAGCGACTGGACGCCCATCGGCACAAAGGACAACCCGTTCAAGGGGACATTCAACGGCAGAAACGGTAGTACCTACTACACCATTTCCGGCCTGAATGGTGACCTGTTTGGTGTGGTAAATGGCATCATACAGTATGTGACCATTGACGGCGGCAAAGGTCGGTTGGTGGGCGAGCTGAAGTCCGGCAAGGTGGAGAACTGCATGTCCACGGCTAAGGTGGATAGCAGCGATGAAAATGCCGCAGTCGGCGGACTGGTGGGCATGGCCGAAACCAATGCGACGGTGTCCAGCAGCTATTACTACAACGCTGATAGCATCAACGTGCCTGCCGTGGGCGGCAGCGGCACGGTGACCAACTGCTTCTATCTGGCGGAGACTTCTACCTTTGATAAGAAAGGCACTGCCGATGACATCGGCGCACGTACAGCGGAGGAGTTCCAGCTGGGCCGTGTGGCGTATGAACTGGGGGCATCTTCTTCCGTTTGGGTGTATGATACGACTAATAAGGAAGAAAAGATGCCGCAGTTGGGACGCAGTTCCGGGACAATGGCGGTGGCAAACGAGTTAAAGCTGACTAAGCCGGATAATCAGCCCGAAGGTGTAGTGGTCACACTCGGCAATGACAGCGACAAAAAGACGCTGACCGATGCCGCCGGAAACCAATACTACTATGCTGCAAGCGGCTACCCCAACGGCGTATCTGGTGTGCCGGTCACATTCACCGCGCCGACAGGATATCAAATCGTATTTGCTCCTGCGGCAACACAAGTGGGAGGAACAGACTACTATCTTCGTATAACCGGCAGTAATGTGGAGTATACCTATTCACTGGTCAAGGCCGACATTCGCTGGTATGAAAGCGCTAGGGCGGAAAAAAACTACGTTCTCAAGAGTGCTGACGAATTGATGGGTTTCTGCCTGCTGGCCAATGGAAGTATTGATGGCGAATCCAAGAATTTTGATGGATGGACTCTGTCGTTGGGTAATAGCATTGATCTGGAAAATAGCGAATGGAAGCCTATCCGAAGTTTTGCAGGTGCTTTTGATGGCAAGGGCTATGAGATCACGGGCTTAAATGTAAACTACACAGGTGATGACTTCAATTCAAAGACTGCGGGAATGTTTGAAAAACTGGTTTCGCCTGGCCAAATATTGAACCTTGCCGTATCGGGATCAGTGCAGGCAGACGGCAAGATAAATTATGTGGGCGGAATTGTCGGTACGACTGAAAGTGGAAGCGAAATCCGTTTTTGCCGCAGTAATATTACTGTTAAAGTCGATGCTACAAATGGCTCTGCTACTCCCTTGTTATACGGCGGTGTGGCGGGTAAAGTTCAAGGTGCGATTTCCAACTGCTTAAATGAAGGAATGATAACCGTAGAGAAGATTAATAATGATAAAAAGAATTGTTACATTGGTGGTGTCGCCGGACAGGTCGACAGTGCAGCGGATCTCTGCTGGAATACCGGCAGTGTAACCGCTTCTGGAACGGCTAAGAAAAAAATATATACCGGCGGTATTGTCGGAAGCGGAGAAGCAACAAACTGCTATAACAACGGGAGTGTCACTGGTGCAACCGGTAAGAATAAAAAAAATAAATATGTGACGGGCGGCATTTCGGGCAATGGCAACGTGACCAACAGCTATAACCTCGGAGCTGTGAGTGGCCAAGGTGCTGCTGGTATCACTGGCAGCGGCACGGTGGCCAACAGCTACTATGCTGATATTGCCGGGAAAACCGGTATCTACGTCAAGGACAGTGCTGGTATCACTGACGCCGACAAGTCTCAAAGTATCACAATAACCGAAGTCGATGGGAAAAAGGCCTATAAAGTCGGCAATGTTGAGCTGGTGGATGTGCTGAATGGAGCCTGCAAAAATATTTCCGGTGCACTGGAGTGGATTAACAAGCAGGAGGCACCCAATAACCCCGTGCATATCACGCGCTGGGACGGCAGCTTTGAACCCGGCGTGAAGGGCGTGATCACCCTTGTCTATGACCCCAACGGCGGCGAAGGAGCGGCTGTAACGGAGCAGCAGCGGGTCGAAGGCGATACCGACGGAAGCTTCACCATTAAGTCCGATACGGAGTTGGGCTTCAAGCACGAGAACGGCACATTCCTCGGCTGGAGCAAGACGGCCGGCGGTGAGGTTGCGTTCAAGCTGAAAAACGACGGCAGCATTACCCCTGCCTCCGTAAGCGTAAAGAAAGATGAAACGTTGACGCTCTATGCCGTGTGGTCTCCGATATGGGCGGGCAGCGGCACGGAAGCTGCTCCCTATGAGATTCCCGATGTCGGTAAGCTGACTGCCCTGCAAACGCAGGTCAATGAAAACGGCTTCAGCTACACCGGCAAGTGGTTCAGGCTGACCAATAACATCGATCTGAACAACGAGCTGTGGACGCCCATCGGCGTCGATGCCCTCCATTCCTTCGGCGGCAGTCTGGACGGCGGCGGCAAGACCATCAGCGGGCTGAAGGTGGAAACAAACGGGGCATGGGCAGGACTTTTCGGCAGCGTGCGAGGTACTTACGGTGTGCCCATGACGATGCGGGATCTGACGCTGAAAAATGGCAGCGTGAAGTTTACGAGCAGCGGGACGTCATACAGCGGTGGCCTTGTGGCGGCTGTAGAGGGCGAAACTGTGCTGGAGCTGCGTAATGTCGTTGCTGAAAACCTGACGGTCAGCGGCGGCATATTTGGCTCGGGCGGCCTTCTGGGCAGAGGACGCGTCGCAATGACAAACTGCCACAACAGGGGCGGTTCCGTGACCGGCGGTTATGCAGGCGGACTGGCCGGTATGGGATACAGCAACCTTCAGGATCACGTTTTAGCGGGTTGTACCAACAGCGCTAAGGTAGTCGGCAAAAGAACCGCAGGCGGAATGACTGGGAATGAAACACATAGCGACGGCTCCTACACGAGCTGCGCCAACAGTGGAAGCATATCTGCGACACAGGGGTACGCCTCCGGCATTGCGGCGGGCGGAAGCTATGAGCGGTGCAGCAACAGCGGCGCTGTGACCGGTAAGGAGGCTGCGGGCATCTGCGTCAATGGCAGCAAGGCAACGAACTGTAGCAATACAGGTGCCGTTACAGGTACAGGTACAGGTACAGGTACAGGTACAGGATATGCGGCAGGTATCCTCACCAACGACGGCTACGGCGGTACAGTAGAATTCTGCTGGAACACCGGAAGTGTCGAGGCAAGCACGCCTGTCAAGGCCTTTGGCATCCTCTACGGCCGGGGTGCGTATAATAGGGTCAGAAATTCCTTCAGCTATGTCCCGGGCGCCAATATCGGCCTTGCGCCCACCGAGCTGAAAGAGAAAAATGTGTCCGACAGCTACTATCTGGCGGACAAGAAGGACTCCGTTTCCAGCGCCGGCGAATGGGCCAGTGCGGACGACTTTGCCAGCGGCAAGGTGGCGTGGGGCGTGGACGGCAGCGTCAATGCCCACAAGAACTACTGGACGCAGGGCGCGAACAACTATCCTGTTCCCATCGGTGAGGGGACGTCCACCAGCTACTACCGCGCGCAGGTCACCTGCGGTACCGGCGGCACGGCGACCATCAAGCGCGGCGACGGCCGCACCGGCGACGCGGACAATGCGGTCTATGGACCCAGCGGCATCAAGGTGACCGTCACCGCCACGCCCAAGGACAGCAGCTTTGCGCTCAAGAGCCTGACGCTGGATCTGATGAGCACCGGCACGACCTCTGACCTCGCCAATCCCGGCAGCTTTGCACTGGGCGCGGCCAACGCAAAGGTCGTGGCGACCTTCGCCAGCGCTGGCAGCGGCGGAGGCAGCGGCAGCGGATCCGGCAGCGGCAGCGGCGCAGGCACAGGCGATGAGAACGACGAGGGTCTGCAGGACGGCATGAACATGGACGTGGAGTACAACATCAAGGGCCTGGTGCTGTCCACCTATACCGAGTGGGGCAGCAACGGCGGCAAGACCTTCTCCCAGTGGCTGAAGGACTCTCCCAATGTGCTGCGCGCCCTGATCGCCAATAGTCTGGACAACATGGCGGCAGCTGCCGCGGCGAAAAAGACCGATGAGGCCTCCGCCTTGGCGCAGGCGCTGCTGGCCAGCCTGAATGAGCACAGCGGCGTGGCCGGCAAGGACGGCGACGCCATCAGCAAGGCGCTCCAGCGGTTCATGACATCCGGCACGGAGGCCACGTTCAGCACATGGCTGGCCACCAGCAGCGGCATGGCCAGCGGTACGCTGGAGAGCATCTTCACCCAGTATACCGACAGTCTGCTGGCGCTGGCGGATCGCCTGTATACCAAGTGGGAATCCAGCGGCACCTCCATGACCTTCCCCGCGTGGCTGGATGCCCAGCAGGTGAGCATGGAAAATCTGTCTGAAACGGCGGAGGAGCCTGATACCGATACCACCGACGAGTCCCAGACCACGGAGGCACCGGAGGATGTTCCGGACGGGCAGGAGTCAGAGGGTCAGGTTAGCGGCAATTCCATCTGGGAGATCATCGGCACAGCTGTGCGGGAAAACCCTATTATCGTGTGGTCCATCGTGGCAGTCGTTGCGGCCTTGGTCATCGTGGGCGCGGTGCGCCGCTACCACAAGGTCAAGCGCGATGAGCGGGACGACAACGGTGCAGAATAAGAGATAGGGACGGCTCCGCAAGGAGCGGTCTGCCGGTTCGCGTGGGCGGAATTTCCGTCCACGCGAATACGGCTATATAAACGGAAATGGGAGAGATGCCTCTGTGAGAAGAAAAGTGCGGAATTGGGCGGCGTTTCTGCTGGCGCTGGCGCTGGTATTGGGCATGATACCCGCAGCTTACGCGGCGGGATACAGCATCACCGTCAACGCCCCAACAGGGAATAATCTGCCCTATTGGGTGTTTGAGAAAGTGGGCGTAGACAGCGCAGATGTGCTGAACCTGACGGCCAACGAAGGGCATACCCTGCCCACAAATAAGGTCGCCCGTGTGTCGCTGGCGGTGGGCAAAGGCAAGGACGGAGAGGCCTCCTGCGGCATCTCTGTCAACGGAATGTACTATGTGCAGTCGGTCACATTGGAGCATCCCGACTTCTTCACCGGCACGGTGGAGATCCAGATCGGCAGGGATGCCCAATGGAGCGAGGAGACATGGGGTAATATCACGCCTGTGGAGGATTCCAACATCCTCGGCCGCGTGCAGTTCAAGGACGGCACCTTCACCGGTGACGTGACCATCAGCGTCACGCCCATGACGCAGCAGCAGGCGGACGCGGCGGCAAAGACCAACCAGCGTCAGGTGGTGCCCAAGGGGAAATACAGCGTGTCGGACATCACCGAGGCCATCGACGGCATATTGGCGTGGAAGCGGGCGCAGCAGGGCGTGGCGGAGGGTCAGCCGCTACTGAGCGGCGAGCTGCTGACCTATGCCGGCAGCACCGCCGCCGACTGGCTGCCCATCGGGCTGTCCCGCTACGGCGCGGAGGACGACTACGACAGTTATTTGGCTGCGCTGAGAACGTATGTGGAGCAGAAATACCGCGAGCCGGACAAGCTGGACAGAACAAAGGCGACGGAATGGCACCGCATCGCGCTGGCGGTGCTGGCGTGCGGCGGCGACCCCACCCACTTCGGCAGGGATGAAAACGGCGCGGATATCAACCTGATCGCCGACGGCGTGTATGACCGGGGCAAAACGGCGGATCTGGGACGGCAGGGGCTGAACGGCTGGCTCTGGGGATTGATTACGCTGGACAGCATGAAGTACACCATCCCCGCAGGCGCCAGCTATACCCGCACGGAGCTGGTAAAGACCATCCTGTCCTATCAGCTCAGCGACGACGGCTTTAACCTGCGGGTGGCGCAGGGCAGCACCGCCGATCCGGACATCACGGCCATGGCCATACAGTCCATGGGGCCGTACTACCGCACCTCCACCCTGAATGTGAAGGACCCTGTGGACAGAGCGCTGGAGCGCCTGTCGCAGCTCCAGCTGGACACGGCGGATTTCCGCAGCTGGGGCACGCGGAACTCCGAGTCCACCTCGCAGGTCATCATCTCCCTGTGCAGCGTTGGCATCGACCCGCAGAACGACCCCCGCTTTGTGAAGAACGGACTGAACCTGCTGGACGCGCTGTTCTATTACCAACAGGAGGACGGCGGCTTTGCCCACTCCTACGAGCTGGATGAGGGTAATCCCTCCGCCGTACCCGGGGAGAGCGACAGCATGGCCACGGATCAGGCGCTACTGGCGCTGGTGTCCGTGTGGCGGCAGGCGCAGGGCATGAGCCCGCTGTACGACTTCCGCCCCGGCGGCGTATCCTCCAAGATACTGACGCCGGAGGAGAGCGAGGTGTCCTTCGCCGGCAGCTATGAGTTTACGCAGGAGCTGCAAAGCCGCGTGGACGCGCTGCCCGACGCGTTGTCCACGGAGGACGCGGAGGAGGTGGCCTTCCTGCTGGAGCGGTTGAAGATGAGCCGTGAATTTGACGGCTATGACAGGTACATGGAGAAGCTGACGGCGGCGCAGGAGAAGATTGACGCGCTGTACGCGGAGATCGAGAGCCTGAACGCGGATATCGCCGCGGAGATATTGCCTATGACCGACGCCGGCTTGAAGGAAAAGCCCATCGTGGACGGTATCGTGAAGCGGTACCGCGCGCTGTCTGAACACGACAGGGAGCTGGTGGAGAGCTGGGATGCGGTGCTGGCGGTAAAGGCGCAGACGGACGCGGCGCAGCGGACGCTGCTGCTGTGCATCGGCGGCGCGGCAGTGGTGATGATCGGCGGCAGCATCCTCGTCCGCCGCAGGAGGGAGAGCAAATGAAACGACAACTGACGCGGCTGCTGACCGCGTTGCTGGCTGTGATCCTGCTGCTGCCGGTGACGGCGCAGGCCGCGCCTGCATGGGACGGCTGGACAGCGGAGCTGGAGGCGGCGTACCAAACGGTGTCCGGACTGGTGGCGGACTCCGTCAGCGAGAGCAGGGACTACCTATCCGCCGCACGGCAGGAGACCAACGCCAAGGCGGTGTACGCGCTGTGGGTCTCCGGCGCCGACGTGCCGGAGGGCTTCTACAACGAGTATTTGCAGGCGCTGGCAGACTGGCTGGCGCTGGCGGAGCAGCGGGGCAGGTACGCCTATATCCCCGGCGCGCTCCGCACGGTGGCGGCCATGGGGCTGGACGTGACGGATCTCGCCGGTCACGACCTGCTGGAGCCGCTGCGGCGGCCGGAGATGGTGGAGGCGGACGAGGACAGGTTGGATATGCTGCTGGATCTGGACGCCGCAGGTGATGCGGGTAAGACGGACGAGTTCAGCGCGCTGCGGGAGCAGCTTCTGACCGAGGCGCTGGCCCGTCAGCAGAGCAGCGGCGAGTTCCGTTATACCTCTAAGTGGCCCGCTGAGCTGAAGCAAAAGGGCGTGGCTGCCGAGCCGGACCGGTTCGACTACATCCTGCTGACGGCAAAGTCCGCGCAGGCGCTGGCGCCTTACCAGAGCCGTCCGGAGGTCAGGGCCGCCATAGAAAAGGCGGTAAGCTATCTCTCGATGCAGCAGCTGGACAGCGGTGGCTTTCTCAGGTACGGCGAGGAGGACGTGGAGGAGGATGCCGCCGTGTTGGAAATGCTGGCGGCGCTGGATATCTCCCCTGACGACGGGCGATTTGTAAAGAACGGCCACACCGTGCTGGACGGCATGATGGACTGGTATCAGGAGAGCTATTTTGACGGTGCCCCCGCGCCGGGACAGGGGTTCTACCGACATGATATTCTTTGGGGGTACCGCGGATCAGGGGATGCTTGGTACGCCTCCAGCTCATCGTTGATGTCCGATCCGGATGCCCCGGATGACCGCGGCAAGGCTGTGGAACGGCGAACCTACATAAACGAAGCGGGACTTATAGGGCTTTGTAGTGTCAGACCGGCAGTGGCTGTGGCGGGAACACCGTCCGCAAGCACGCCGGAAAAGGGAAACCGTCAAGACAATGCCATAGATTACAGTGAACTTTTACAGGCGCAGTCTGCGGATTATGCACAGAAGCTGGCAGAGGGGTATTACGGGGATGGAAACAGCACGATCGTTTCCGAGGGTGCTCTAAGCCATTTGGCCAAGGAGATCTTATCCATGTCCGAAGCCGGCGGCGGTAAGCTGCCGGAGGAGCAACGTGCACAGCTGGAAAGCCTTGTTGAGATGCTGTCGGGAGCCAGCGGCGAATATCTGATGGGACGCAAGGCGAACACCTACTCGCCGGTTCTGGTGCAGGCCATGAAAGCGCTGGATATGGATCCTGCAGACGTAAACGGCATGGACTTTTTGGCACCGTTGACAAATCTCTCTGCCATGGACACTGCGGAATACAGAGAGGCGCTGATGGATTTTGACTCGGTAGATGCGTCTATGTGGCGTAAGCGCGGCGTGGACGCGGATACGGTCGTGGACAAGTACGCCGCCGGTATACTGCAATATCAGACGGCAGACGGGCAATTTGACCCTTACGCAAGCTATAGCGGGATAGTTACCCCGATACTCCGGGATTATGTGCAGTACACTGCCGAGAATGTCACCGCCCTTGCTCCCCACGCGGACAAGGAGTACATTTCCAAGGCGATAGACCGTGCCATTGAATACCTGTCCTCCGTACAGCTTTCGGATGGCAGCTTTCCGGGTATGACCGGTACTTCAAACGGCGAGGCAACGCTCGCCGTGCTGGAAATGATGGAAGCGCTGGGAATATCTCTGGACGACCCTCGCTTCGTGAAAAACGGAAAAACCGCGGCGGACGCCATGAAGACCTTTTATGTAGATGGAGTGGGCTTTCTTTCCAGCTTCGAGGTGGAAGCGCCGCTGGATGATTTGGGCAGCCTGCCGGTCTACGCCGATCCGGTCATGGATGCTTCTGCTGCCGTTTCCGCCCTGACCTACCTCCAAGCCGCCGAGGACGGCACATTCGGCCCCGACGGCAAGGGCAGCAGCGTGTTCGAGGTGGTGGGCGCCGCCCTGACGGAAACGCCGCTGGGCGCGATCTTGCTGGCGGTTATCGTAGTGGCCATACTGGCGTTTGCCATGGTGCGCCGCTACCGCCGCATCAAGAGGGAGCAGTGACATGGGTACGAAGCACAGATGCGCAGCGGCATTGCTGCTGGCGGTATTCCTGCTCTTCTGTACCGCCTGCGGCGCTGCTCCTGTGCAGCCGGAGGATACAGAAAACAAGGATCAATACATGACCGACCCGGTGCCGGAGGGCAAGCCCGCGCCGGTAGAGCCGCAGGACGTGGTGAGGGACGATGATGCGGAGCTTACCTGCACCTTCTCCATCTCCTGCGCCACGATTCTGGACAACTGGGACAAGTGCGACGATAGCAAGAAGCCCCTCGTCCCTGCGGACGGCGTGATTTTGCCGTCCACCACCGTGACCTTCAGCGAGGGCGAGAGTGTGTTCGATGTGCTTCAGCGTGTCTGCCAGGACAATAAGATCCACATGGAGTCCGTTTGGACACCTATGTACAACAGCGCCTACGTGGAGGGAATCCACAACCTGTACGAGTTTGACGTGGGCAGCCTGTCCGGCTGGATGTATTCCGTCAACGGCTGGTTTCCCAACTACGGCTGCTCCCGCTACCAGGTGAAGGACGGCGACGTCGTGGAGTGGCGCTATACCTGTGACCTTGGCTATGATCTCGGCAGTGGTATGGGGGGATAATGGAGGCGCCAGGATATAGAGAACGCTGATATAGGAAGCGGAGTTCCCGGAACACATTGGCCTCTGGAGATATTCGAGAGGCCGCCTAACCATGCGACCAGACAACACAACAAAACGGACAAAAAGCCAAGGATGGCCCTTTGCGGCCATCCTTGGCTTTTTGTCCGCTTTTCATTATGCGGATACCAATTTCATTGCCGTGCCCCACCGTTTTCACCATTTGAGAAATCTTTAGGAGTTTTGATGAAACGGAGGTAAGAAAATGCGCTTTGACCACAAATCATACGGGGCAAGAATTCGGCAACTGCGAATCAGAAAGGGATTTACCCAGGAACAACTCGCAGAAAAACTGAATGTGTCCGGTACGTACATCGTGAAAATCGAAAGCAACCAAAGAACTGGTTCTGTTGAGTTTGCGGTTGAACTGGCAAGCTGTTTTGGCGTTTCGTTGGATTATCTTCTACTGGGCACAGCAGGTAATGACAAGAAGCAAGCACTTCAAACTGTGATAGCATTTCTTTCTGAATTGGAGGAGAGTTTTGAAATCTGACAAAGAGTGTAAGAAGCCTGCCAGCTTGTCTCTGTTGCAGTGAGATCGTCCAAGGTACAATTACATCAAAGCTGCAGATAGCGGCTTACTGTACCTTGAAAAACGCCATACGGCCATATCCGGCAACTGGATCACATCAGCAGATGAGCCTCCGTAAGAAAGAGGACAGCGATGCGGAGAACGCGCCATGACCACCTGCACGGGAGTTTCTCGTGTCAATGCAGGTCCCAGATCGGAAGGTGCCCAGCGATACCCGTTCATCCAAAAGCAGCCGTGGCAGGCTGTTTCGCCATGACCTCATCTGCCTATTATGGTACTTCTGCATAGCGATGCCTTCACAAAATCGGTGCAGCTCGGAGAGATCCTCGGAGGGGTGAGATTCCCATGTGCGGTGCCAGCCGCAGACCAGTTGACCGCCCAACAGTCCGGGAAGTAGTGTCGAATAGGACTGGACAAACGACAGAAACGGCGTGGGCCGTTCCGGGAAACCGGGGCGACCCCGCCACGACCTTTGCCTGATGGCAGAAACGCGGGTGCTGCATTTTCTCTCTCCCTCACATACCTACTACCTACACCCCTATTACCCCTTTCCGCAGCATCCGTGTTTGTGCCATCAGGAATCAATGCAACTGCAAGAGGAGGGGTACTCATTAAAATTTCTGAAAGCTCTTATACCATTGGCGATGACGGACGCCTTGTGATCCCGGCGGATGACTTGACTGAAATGGGGTTGACTGCGGGGCAGGACGTGTTTGTGGCTTATATCACCGACGATGACCTCGCAAACCGATACCATGAGTTCACAGTTTCATCGGTATCTCTTTCTGAATTGGATACCACCCAGCAGATCGCCATACCGCAGCAACTATTGGGGCAAGCAGGCATCGACTCGAACGCGGAGGTGCAGATCGCCTGCATTGACGGAGCTATCATCATTACGGGGGATACACCCCTGACCGAAGATGAATTGAGCGAGGTCGTTGGCCGTCTGCGGGCGGTCAATGACCTCGCCGAACATTTCGCAAATGAATCGGATACTGAAGAAAGGGGGACAAGCTATGGCAGCTTCTAAAAACATGATAGCGCTGGAGATAAATGGACTCCATGTGCATCTTACCTTTACACCATTTCCTGCGGATGATACCGTGGCCGCCGTCCGAGCAATTTTGAAGAACAGCTACGTTCGGACGCTCCAGACGTAAGGAGGCGTGACCTTGGCTAAAAGAGTTTGCTGCCTGTATCGCGTTTCCACGCTGAAGCAGGTCGAAAAGGATGACATCCCCATGCAAAAGCAGCGATGCCATGAGTTCGCCGCACAAATGGGTTGGGACATTGTTCGAGAGTTTTCCGAGAAAGGCGTATCCGGCTTCAAGGTCTCCGCCAAGCAGCGCGACGCCATACAGGAGATTCAGCGCGAGGCGGCACTGAACACCTTTGACATCCTTCTTGTTTTCATGTTTGACCGCCTTGGCCGGCGCGATGACGAAACACCTTTCATTGTGGAATGGTTCGTCAACAACGGCATCGAGGTTTGGAGCGCCGAGGAAGGCCAGCAGCGGTTTGATAACCATGTGGACAAGCTGCTGAACTACATCCGTTACTGGCAGGCGTCCGGCGAAAGCATCAAGACCTCTATTCGTACCAAGACCCGTTTGGGGCAGATCGTTATGGAGGGCAGATTTCGTGGCGGTTACGCGCCCTATGGCTATCAGTTGGTGAAGAAGGGACGCATGGGCAAAAAGAACCGCGAGCTGTTTGATATTGAGGTCAACCCCCTGGAAGCCGCTGCTGTGCGTCGTATCTTTGATTTGGCCGACCAGTACGGCTACGGTGGACGAAAGACCTCCACCACGCTCAAAGAGGAAGGATTCCTCAACCTCCGCACCGGTGAGCCGTTCCATTACTCCACCATTCAGAATATCCTCATCAATATTGCCTACACCGGTGTACTCCGAAGCGGCGAAAGCGTTTCGGAGATATTTCCGGAATTGCAGATCATCACGCCGGAGCAATTCCAGCGGGTGCAGCAGGGACGGGAGCAGCGATCTGCGGACTATCTGTCCAAGTGTGCTACGGCCTATGGAACGGAAACCATCACACTGAAGGATGGCAGCGAAGCAGAGGTTTCTCGTCCGATTCGCAGCTATCCCCGAAAAAATACCGGCAGTGCTCTGCTGTCCGGCAATGTGTATTGCGGTCACTGCGGTGGCCGCATTTTTGCGTCTACAGCGCGGAAGACCCATCACCCCACCGATGGCAGTAATGGACGTGTGGCCATCTACAAATGCTACAACCGAACCCAGCACAAAGGAAACTGCGATGGCCCTACCACCTATCGTGCTGAAAAGGTGGATGCCGTTGTCAGCAAGCTCATCCGGGATATTCTGCAAAAGGCTGGAGCTGTCAGCGAGTACGACATTGTCCAGAATCAGATCGGTGCAACGGCGTCTGATTTGCAGCAACAGATCCGCCAAGCCAAGCTGGAGCTTTCCAAGAAGCACATTGAGCAGGGCCGCTGGGAGGGCTTGATGCTGGACTCGCTGGATGGCAAGTGTCCGTTCACACCGGAGCAGGTCAAGAGCCGGTTGGATTCCGTGAAAGACGCCATGACGGCACTGACTGCCAGCATCGAATCGCTGGAAACTCGGTTGGCTGACAGCGACAGACTTACACAGGAGCTAAAGGAACAGCACCAGCAGCTTCTGTCCTGGGCGGAAATGTTTGACAACGCGACCCCTGCCGAGCGCAAGCTTATCGCGTCCCATTTGATCAGAGCCGTGACCCTGACCCGCGGCTACGGCATTCAGATCGACTTCAATATCTCCGAGGCGCAGTATTTGAATGGGATGGAGCTGTAAGCGGGCTGCATGGATGTGTGCAACATCTTCGGTTTAGGACATCATGAAAGCTGAAACCTTACAAGGTGCAATCTGATTGAGAGAAGTAGGCAAAGTCAACTACTATATTTTACAAAATTGTCATTGATTTCTGCCTTAAAATGTTATATTATGTATATTGAAAATTGGAAAGGTCACGTTTTTGCTTGAGGAGGACTATTTATGATAGATATTGCAACTTTTGCGCTGTTCGAATCGTCACAAAACATCTCTAATGGCCAAGGAGGAGTTGTCCAACAATTAACCGGACCTGTTACGATACTGCGTCCAAAGTTTGTCCCTAGCAATTATTCTTTCGCGGTATCGATTGGCGTACGTGGGCTGGATATGCATAATGAAAATTCGATGCACATTATCTTGAAAAATCCTTCCGGGGATGTTTTGAGCGATTTAGGCGAAAAATTGCTGCCAATTGCTGGAGAAGATGATATTCTTCCGATAGAGTATAGCGGATTTGTAGCGTGTATAGACTTTCGAAATGTAGTTATTGAAACTTCTGGTGCATATATACTTGAAGTATATGTCAATAACAGTTTAATTGGCACAAAAGAAATTCCTGTCTATGTTAGAAGTGTAAATCAATGAGTTCATTATCTATTTCACTTGCTGAACAAACAAAAAGCCAAGCTTTTCTTGAAGTTGGTAAGAAAGTAGCTGCAGTATTTACAGCTGCTGTTGTAAGTCTGCCAAATGGGGGTAGCTCTCTATCTCCGATAGCGCAATATGTTGGTGAGGTACAGCAAGTTTGCCAATATCAAAGTCAAGGAATAGAACCCGTAACTCCAGCCTATAATGGCATTACTGTTAGTCTGACGGAGAGTGTGCCTATGCTGGAGTCGAGTAGAAATATCCAGAAGTTGAGGGAATTTGGCGAGTACAAAGCCAATTGGAATGGCTATGGAGCAGAAGCATTTGATAGCTCTTACATTGAAAGTGCAATTCGATTGATTAAAACTATCCCTATTCAACCTGACATCTATCCCCTCACAGATGGCCGCATACAAATGGAGTACTCTAAAGAGGCCGGACAGTATCTTGAATTTGAACTAAACAAAGATTCTACAGTAGAAGTATTTAGAATCAACGAGGATTCATCTGAGGACGAATTTGAAGATGTAACTGGTAACATTGCTAAAATAGTAGCTGAATTTTATGGATGAAAATTTTTCTTTAACTGAAGCGCTTTTTCGTGCTGTAAGGCCGGATGAGAAGTATTGGAGAAGTGATGGGTCATTATCAAGCGCTGCATTTAAAGACCCACACGGCCTTTCTGTTAACCGATCAGGGAATCTTCCTTTGGCCGAGGCTGTTGAAATTATGCGCGCTGGGCCTCTGTTTGGTACGATTGTCTATGTTACAGTACACGATTGCTATGATGTAGGGGCTACTGTTATTTACGCACCTGAAAACGAGAACATATATCACTCCGAAATTCACAAAGATCAAACAACTGTGCAGTTAAGCAAGGGACAAGCAAAAAAGCTTGCGGGGCTTGCGCGCAAAGTAGATGAAGTTGCTTTTGCATAACGAAGTGCGCTGTGTGGATTTAACACAGTGCTTCGCAAAGGAGCTCAAACATATTATTGCTTTTCTACTCTAGGTTGGCAAGGGATAGCGATTCCGACGTTCTTAAATAGCGGAAACAGCACTCGCGGTGTATCTCTAAGGAGTTCACTTAGGGAGGACAGATGCGTCTGTCCTCCTTTTTCTGTCTTGCGTGTAGCAGAACACAATGGTCGTTGTCCGTAGGGAGAGGCAAAAGATAATTGACACTTGTATTTTTTTGAACAAAGCGGGCCATATATGTCGAACTGCGGATATAACATTTTCCTGCTGAATTAGCCTCGAATTTAATAAAATAGTGCAAAAATTCAACGAATCAAACGTATGTGGATGCAATATATCAGCCTTGGTAGAGCGTTCGGTTCGCATCCGAGAGGTCGAGGGTTCGAATCCCTTCAGGTCCACCAAAAATAAACCACCCGCAAGGGTGGCTTTATTTTTGCTGCGCCCTGCCAACGCGCTGCCTCACTGTGCGTCCTGTTGCGCTTTGCCCCGCGCTGTGGTATACTGCACATATCTATCCCCACATCGCCTTCATAAAGGAGGACTGCCTGTGTCTACAATGTTGGAGCGCCGCTACCGGCGGCAGCACCTGAACTGTGTGCGGCACATCACCCTGGACCCCAAGGGTCGGGGCGTGGTGCGTATCCACATGATCCCACCCCGTGAGGACGCGGAAAACGCGCCCTTTCTGCTGCTGCTCAACGGCAGCAAGCTGGTGCCCCTGAACCTGAGCTGGGCCATCCTGCTCTCCTGTTTCATGGACCGGCTGGAGCCCTTCGCCGGGCTGGAGATCACCGAGAGCGACTGGAGCGCCATGGCCGCCGGCGCGGTGGCCCGGACCCATAAGGTCTACCCCTTCACGCCCAAGGAGCGTCTGGCGGAGGACCTGCAAATCATGATAGAGTCCCTGGTGGCCATCGCCCGGGGGCAGGAGCCGGAGGCGGAGGTCGCGCCGCTGACGCTGGGCGAGTACGCCCCCGAGATGACCGCGCCCCACCGTATGGACCTGATGGTCAGCGCCATGACCCGTGACGGCGCGTGGCACTGCAACCAGAAGTGTCTGCACTGCTATGCGGCGGGACAGCCCCTGTCCGACACACCGGAGTTGACCACCGCCCAGTGGAAAGAGATTTTGACGAAACTGCGCGCGGCCAATATCCCCCAGGTGACGTTCACCGGCGGCGAGCCCACCCTGCGCGCCGATCTGGTGGAGCTGGTGGATGCCGCCCAGTGGTTCGTCACCCGGCTGAACACCAACGGCCGCCTGCTGACGCCGGCGCTGTGCCAAAAGCTGTATGACGCCAGCCTGGACAGTGTGCAGGTGACGCTCTACAGCCATGATAAGGACATTCACAACGCCCTGGTGGGTGCCGACGGCTTTGATGACACCGTGGCGGGCATCCGTGCCGCTGTGGCGGCGGGGCTGTCCGTGTCCGTGAACACGCCCCTGTGTAGCCTGAATACCGCCTATGACGAGATGCTGCGCTTCGTCCACGGTCTGGGCGTCCGCTACGTGACCTGTTCCGGGCTGATCCCCTCCGGCGGCGCGGTGGGCGACGAGAGCCGCGCCACGGCGCTGACCGAGCAGCAGCTCACCGACGTGCTGACAAAGGCTGTGGCGGTGACGGAGGAGCTGGAAATGGAACTGGACTTCACCAGCCCCGGCTGGCTGAAGGAGGAGACGCTGCGCGCCCTGGGCCTGACCCTGGTGCCCAGCTGCGGCGCCTGCCTCAGCAACATGGCCATCGCCCCGGACGGCGGCGTGATCCCCTGCCAGAGCTGGCTCAGCAGCCAGCCCTTGGGTAATATCCTCGCCGACGACTGGGACAAGATCTGGCAGAGTGAGCGCTGCGCGGCCATCCGGGCCAAGAGCGCCAAAATGGAGCAGCTGTGCCAACTGCGTGAAAGCAACCGGGAGGAGGGCACCCTATGCTGAAGAAACTGCACGTGCTGCTGCTTGTCTTACTGGCGGCGGTTTGCTTTACCGCCACCGCATGGGCGGATTACGACTACATCGAGCAGTACGGCGTTATGGTGACGCCCAACACGGAGGATGGCAGCCTACTTATCACCGTGAAGCTGGAGTGGACGCCGCTGGAGGAGCTGCCCTACGGGCAGGAGCTGAAAATAGGCGTGCCCAACGGCTCCATCCGGGATGTGGCGGCGCAGACGGACAACATCGAGCGCCTGGACTTCGACAACAGCTATATGTACGTCTACCTGACCCAGGGCTACGACGAGGACGAGACCTTTTCCTTCGCCTACTCGTGGGTGCAGGAGTATATGTACCAACTGGACGGCAGCGCCGTGACCTACGACTACACCCCCGGCTGGTTCGACGAGGCCAGGATCGGCCAGATGACCCTCATCTGGAACGACCCCGCCGGGCTGACCGGCGATTTCACCGAGGGCACGGTCAGCGGCGCTGACAGCGTGACGGTGCAAAACGGCATGACCATCACCGCCTCCGATCTGGACTACGGCTACAAAATGAACGTACAGGTGCGCTACACCGACTGGCCCACCCAGCTGTCGGAGGAATACAGCGCCGACAATCTCCCCTCCGACTACGACCACTGTGTGTATGTGCCATGCGAGCATTTTGAGGACGACACCGGTGACGCCATCGTCGGCATGATGGTGATGATCTTCGTGGTGATTTTTATTATCGTGCTGATCTCCGCCGCCCGCCGGGGCGACGGCTACGCCGGCGGCTTCGGCACCCGGTATGTGTTCGTCAACCACCTGTGGTATCCCGCCGGGCCGGACGGCAGGCCCCGCCCCGGCAGCGTGGGCACCAAAACAAAGCCCAGACCGCCCAGAAGAGGTGGCGGGGGCTTCGGAGGCGGCAGCCGGGGCGGCGGCTTCGGCGGCGGAGGGTTCGGCGGCGGCAGCCACTGTGCCTGCGCCAGCAGCTGCGCTTGTGCGTGCGCCTGTGCCTGTGCCGGCGGCGGCCGCGCCGGCTGCTCGGCCAAGAACCTCTACGGCGTGGGCCTGGACGAAACACTGTCCGAAAAGCTCTGATACAAAAAACATCCCCCGACCGGGGGATGTTTTTTGCTTACGAGTATTGGAAACCTCTGCCCGGCTCCTTGAACTCCGCCACACGTTTGTTAAAGCTGGCGAAGGCCGCGTCCTCGAAGGCCAGGGTGTCCTCGGCGCCCATCTGCCGCAGCAGCCACTTGCACAGCGGAGGATTTAGGATCAGCAGCGGACCGATCAGCGCCGTGGCGTACAGCCCGCCCCGGCGGAAGCCCTCCGGCTTCGACTCCGGCGTGCGGCCCACGCCCCGCACGGTGTCAAACCAGCCCTCCGCCTCCGCTGCGTCGTAGTGGAAGCCGAACAGGCTCTTGAAGCCGACGACCTCCATACCGTCAAAGGTGCCCAGGAAGAAGCTGTTGTGCCGCTTCATCATGGTGTACTTCACCCGCCCAGGCAGAATGCCCAGCCCCTCTATGGTGTCGGCGCTGTCGCTTTCTATGGCGGCGGAAAACACGTCCGGCGCATTGCCGGTCAGCAGGATCAGCTGTCCCGCGTCCGCCTTTTCGGCGATGTCCGCGGCATAGGGCCGCAGGGCATCCGCCGCCAGACGCAGCCCTTGTTCTGTGGTACTGCCCATATAGACCAGCGCCACATCCTCCGTGAGGAACCGGGGTTTGCTGTGCAGGTCCGTCTCTATGATCTCCAGCGCCGGGCAGCAGCGCTTCAGATAGTAGATGTTCTGCAGATCGCCGTACAGGTTGCAGACCTCCGGAAACAGAATTTCCGCCTTCATTGCGCGACCTCCTTTGCCAGCAGCTTTTCCTTCAGCTTTTCCCTGACCCGGAAGGCCAGGGGCGTGCCGTCCACGCCGTAGAGCAGATACACGTCGTCGCCGGGGGTCAGCGGCAGCAGCTCCAGGGCGGCGAACTCGTCCTCGGCCAGCCGTATCTTCTGCCGGGGGATGCCCGCCAGCAGCAGCCGCAGCTGGTAGTCATAGGCCCGCGGCCCGGCGCAGACCAGGCACGTCACATCATCACTGTTCAGGAATTCAAAATCCGTGTCGTACATCCAGCTGGGGTTCTCCGACCAGTTTTTGGCCACGCCCAGGCAGTTCATCATCAGCAGCAGCTCCTTCTTCCCCGGCTTGGACCGGATATAGTCGAAGTTGCGGGAGCAGGCCAGAGCGTTCTTGTCCTTGGACATCTGCATAATGACCTTCACGCCGCCGATCTCCTCCTCGGACAGCCGGCTGGCGGGGATCTTCACCTCCGCCATGCGGCGGGCGATGGTGCCGTGGTCATAGCCCAGCTGCCGCAGGGCGGCGATCACCGTCACCGTGTTGTAGATGTTGTGCAGGCTGTCGGTGATGAGGGTGTACGGGTACTCCTGCCCCGCCTCCCGTATGCACATGGTGTGGGCGGCGGTGTCCACCTTTGTGGCCAGATAGTCGCAGTCGGGGGAGTGGAAGCCGCAGCTCTCGCACACGGCCCGGCCGATGTGGTGGTAGCGGCGGTATTCATACCGCAGCTTTCCGGCGCATCGGGGGCAGATACGCATATCGTTCAGCAGGTTCTCGCATTCCGTCACGTCGGTGGGCAGCCGGTCGATGCCGAAATATACCCGCTGGTTCTCCGGCGCCACCGTGCAGGAGATCAGGTCGTCGGCGTTGAGGATCAGCCTGCTCTCCTTAGGCAGGGACCGGGTCAGAATGTCCGCGATGTAGCCCGGATGGGCGTTCCGCATGATGGAGTCCCGGAACAGGTTGGTGATGACGATGTGCTCCGGCTTCACATAGGGATAGATCCTGGGCGCGGAGCGCTCGTCGATCTCCAGGATCGCCAGGTCGTACTCCGGCCTGATCCGGCCCAGCAGGCCGCAGCCCTTCAGCAGCGCCGTGCTGACGCCGGAGATGATGTTGCTGCCCGCCCGGTTGCTGAGTACGGTCTTGCCCTCGGCGGTGAGCACGTCGTTCAGCATATTGGCCACGGTGGTCTTGCCGTTGGTGCCGGTGACGGCTATGATGTGCTCCGGCTTGCCGATATACTTCAAAAAGTCCGGACACAGCTTTACCGCCAGACTGCCGGGGAAGTCCGTGCCGTTGTGGCGGGTGATCTTCAGCGCCGGGATGGACAGCTTTGCCATCCACAGCGCAAACAGGAACCGCAGTTTACCCATTGTCATTCCTCCAGAGCGATGGCGCGGCAGGAGCAGCCATCGGCATTCTCAAATTTCAGGGGCAGCGTAACGAACGTGAAGCGTCGGCCCAGCAGCTTGTCCAGCCCCTTGAGGTTCTCGGTGTTCACAAAGTCCGCGCCCAGCAGTGTCATGTGGTTGGGGAAATCCACGCTGTCGCAGGGGTCCAGCGAGATGGTGTCCTCGCCCACGCCCTTCAGCGGCAGGCCGGCCAGATATGCCGCCGCCTCCGCCGTCAGGCAGGGAAAGCCCTCATAGTAGCCCGGCGTGCCCCACTTCTTGTCCCAGCCGGTGCAGAACAGCACGAAGTCCGCGCCGTTCAGGTCATAGCTCTGCAGCAGGGACAGAGTAATGGCGCGCTGCCCCCGGCAGTCCACTGCCACGGCGGGACCGGCGAACTTCGCCGCGTCATAGCAGTCCAGCGCCGTACCGTCACGGAGCATATGGGCCGGGGCGTCCATGTGGGTGCCGGTATGGGAGAACATATGCAGCAGCGTCTCCCGGTAGCCGCACTGGTCGATCGTGCAGGCGGTGGTCAGCCGGGGCTGCTCCGTGCCGGGATACACCGGCATATCGTTCCGTATGGTGTGGGTCAGCTCATGTGCCGTCATGCGTCCGCCTCCTTGTCGTGTGTCTGCAGCCAGATCAGCAGCGCCGCCACGTCCGCCGGTGACACGCCGGACACCCGCCCGGCCTGCCCCACGTTCAGGGGCCGCAGCGCGCTGAGCTTCTCCCGCGCCTCCAGCCGCAGACCCTGAATGTGGTCGTAGTCCATATCCGGCGGCAGCTTCCGGCGCTCCAGCTTCTCAAACTCCGCCACCTGCCGCTGCTGGCGCTGGATATAGCCCTCGTACTTCACGGTGATCTCCACCTGCTCCCGCACCTCCGCGGGCAGGTCGGGTCGATTTGCGTCGAATTCTGTCAGGTCCGCGTAGGTCAGCTGGGGCCGCCGCAGCAGATCGATCAGGCGGCAGCCGCTGTCCACGGCGGCGGTGCCCCGTTCTGTTAGCAGGGCGTTCAGCTCCGGCGTGCCGGGTATGCCCGTGCGCTCCAGCCGCCGTATCTCCTTTGCCACGGCCTCGTACTTGGCCTCCACCGCCGCCAACCGTTCATCGCTGACCAGCCCCAGCTCGTGCCCAATAGGGCACAGCCGCGCATCGGCGTTGTCCTGCCGCAGCAGCAGCCGGTATTCCGACCGGCTGGTCATCATGCGGTATGGTTCCTCGGTGCCCTTGGTCACCAGGTCGTCGATCAGCGTGCCGATATAGCTCTCGCTCCGCTTGAGCACCAGCGGCTCCCGGCCTTGCAATTTCAGCGCCGCGTTCACGCCGGCCACAAAGCCCTGCACCGCCGCCTCCTCGTAGCCGGAGGAGCCGTTGAACTGCCCCGCGCCGTACAGGCCGGGCACCGCCTTTACCTCCAGCGTGGGCAGCAGCGCCAGCGGGTCGATGCAGTCGTACTCGATGGCGTAGGCCGGCCGCATCATCACTGCGTGCTCCAGTCCCGGCACCGTGTGCAGCATCTCCAGCTGCACCTCCTCCGGCATAGAAGACGAAAAGCCCTGTACATACAGCTCCTCGGTGTCCAGCCCCATAGGCTCGATAAACAGCTGGTGCCGGGGCTTGTCCGCAAAGCGCACCACCTTCGTCTCGATGGACGGGCAGTACCGGGGGCCGATGCCCTCGATAACGCCGGAGTAAATGGGACTGCGGTCCAGATTTTCCCGTATGATCCGGTGCGTCTCCTCGTTGGTGTAGGTCAGGTAGCACACCGCCCGGTTTTCCGGCACGTTCTTTGTCTCAAAGCTGAAGGGCAGCGGATCCGGGTCGCCCTCCTGCAGCTCCATTTTGCTGAAGTCCACGCTGCCCCGGTGTATCCGCGGCGGCGTGCCGGTCTTGAACCGTCGCAGGGGCAGCCCCAGTGCCCGCAGGCTGTCCGTCAGGGCGTTGGCCGGGTGCAGGCCGTCCGGCCCGGAGGCCTCGATGCACTCGCCCACGATGGTCTGCCCGGTCAGGTAGGTGCCCGTGCACAGAATGACCGCCCGGGCGCCCAGCACCGCGCCGGTGCGGAGCACCACAGCGGCGGCATGGTCGTTCCCGTCGCAGCGTATTTCCGTCACCTCCGCCTGCCGCAGCGTCAGTCCCGGCTGCAATTCCAGCGTGTGCGTCATCACCTGCTGGTATTTCCGCCGGTCCGCCTGGGCCCGCAGGGACCACACGGCGGGGCCCTTGCCCCGGTTCAGCATCCGGTACTGGATGCAGGCCCTGTCCGCCGCCCGGGCCATCTCGCCGCCCAGCGCGTCCAGCTCCCGGACCAGGTGACCCTTGCCGGTGCCGCCGATGGCCGGGTTGCAGGGCATATTCCCCACCGCGTCCAGGCTCACCGTCAGGCAGACGGTCTTCATGCCCATCCGGGCCGCCGCCAGGGCGGCCTCGATGCCCGCGTGCCCCGCGCCGATGACGGCCACATCATAGTCGCCGCCGTGAAACTCTCTCATCAGGTGCTCACCTCACCACATAAGACTGCTTGAACACTTTATTATACTATACAGCACACAACAGCGCAAGAGTGTTACACAGAAATAACTCATAGGTATTGTGCAATGTGCAATAAAAGTTTACAAAAGCTTTATACAGAATATCCAATTTTGCCCTTGTTATCCGGGCTGCCGCGGCATATAATAACACTGTAAAACGGAAGAAAGGAGCGTGATATCACCATGACGACAACTTGGATCTGGGGTGACCTGGATGACATGATCTTTGCCGACAGCGACTGGGAAGTGAGCCAGCGGTAAGGCATACCGATGAGGAAACCACGCGAAAGCGTGGTGATTTGCTTTTTTATGGGTGTTTTTCGACAGAAAACGCCTCCTGCACATAGATCGCAAAGCCTGATCCCCGCACAGCAAAGATGAAAAGAGACGGCCAACGCCGTCTCTTATTTGTTATTTTCGGTTGCTCTTAATGAGATATTCGTGATACCTTAACGATATCTTAGCGTTACCTTAGCGACAATGTATGTTATAATAACGTCATCAAAAGGAGGGGAGGGCGGCTATGACCGGTAAACAAGCCCGCCGGAGACAGCTGCTGCGGACCATTGGCCTGCGCTTTTCCGGCATGGATGTGCTGAAAGCACTGGGACTCTACCTGGTAGCCGTTATGTGCTGTCTGCTGCTTCGCAGCTTCGATATGCACAACGACACCAGCTACGTAGCCATGATCTTTCTGCTGGATGTGTTCCTTACCGCCTACTGGACGGACGGCTATCTGCTGGGCATCATCATGGCAGTGGTGGGGATGTTCAGCGTGGACATCATCTTTACCTACCCCTTCTGGCATATCAGCTTTACGCTGACGGGCTTTCCGCTGACGTTCCTGGTGATGATGACCATCTCCATCCTGACCGCCACCGTTACCAGCCGGGCCAAGCAGACCGAGCAGGTGCGCCGGGAGGCCGACCGCGAAAAGATGTATGCCGACCTGCTGCGCGCCGTGTCTCACGACATCCGCACGCCGCTGACCGGTATCGTGGGCGCCACCAACGTTCTGCTGGAGCAGGACGGCGGACTGACGCAGGAGCAGCGCCAGCAGCTGCTGCGATCCACCAACGAGGACGCCCAGTGGCTCATCCGCATTGTAGAGAATTTGCTGTCCATCACACGCATAAGCTCTGAGGAGGCTAAGGTCAAGAAAGAGCCGGAGCCGGCGGAGGAGGTCATCGAGTCCGCCGTGGCCAAGACCCACAAGCACTACCCGGAGGTGGATATCCGTGTCCATCTGCCGGCTGAGCTGATGATGGTGCCCATGGATCCCCTGCTGATGGAGCAGGTACTGGTGAACCTGATGGAGAACGCCGTCATCCACGGCGAGACCCACCATATCGACGTGACCCTGTCCAGCGAGGGCAACTGCGCGGTGTTCACTGTGGCGGACGACGGCCGCGGCATTCCCCAGCACCTGCTGCCCCGGCTGTTCGACGGCTCCGCCCGCAGCGACCGCAGCAGTGACGGCAAGCGCAGCATGGGAATTGGTCTGTCCGTGTGCCGCACCATTGTGCTGGCCCACGGCGGTGTGATACGGGGAGACAACAGACAGGAGGGCGGCGCGGTATTTACCGTGACCCTGCCCATGAAAGGAGAAAACGATGAAGATTAAAGACAAAGTCCTGATCGTGGAGGATGAGCAGTCCATCAGCAACTTTATCTCCATGATCCTCACCGCCAACGGCTTCGACACCATCATTGTCCGCACCGGCGAGGAGGCCCTGACCATGATCGCCTCCCATTGCCCGGACATGATCGTCCTGGACCTGGGCCTGCCCGACATGGACGGCATGGAGGTGCTGAAATCTGTCCGCAAGTGGTCCAATCTGCCGGTGGTGGTGGTTTCTGCCCGCAACCACGAGCACGACAAGGTGGAGGCCCTGGATTACGGCGCCGACGACTATCTGGTCAAGCCCTTCGGCACCTCCGAACTGCTGGCCCGCATCCGCACCGCCATCCGCCACACCCGCACCACCCTTTCCAACACCCAGATCGCCCAGTCCGGCAAGTTCGTCACCGGCGATCTGACCATCGACTACGATAAGCACCAGGTGCTGATGAACGGCGAGAACGCCGGATTGACCGTCAATGAGTACAAGATCGTGGCCCTGCTGGGCAAATACGCCGGCAAGGTCCTGACCTACGACTTCATTATCCGGGAGCTGTGGGGCCCCAAGGCCAAGACCGACAACCAGATCCTCCGGGTAAATATGGCCAACATCCGCCGCAAGATCGAGCCTACCCCCGGCAACCCCCAGTATATTTTCACCGAGGTGGGCGTCGGCTACCGTATGCGCGAGGGAGACTGATACATACCGAGAAGAAAAGACCGCCTGCGGGCGGTCTTTTTCATATGCGGGGTGTTTCTTTTGGGGAAAATATCTGCCGACACGAACCGACGCTTTACGGAAATTTTATAATGTACGGATAAAGAAAAACCGCATTTCCGCTGTCACCGTGTTAAGAAACGCCTGCCTGTATTTACAGGGCGGTTTTTTCGCAGTAAGATACAAACACGCCCGCCGCGGCGCGGCGGGGGAAACTTGTAAGGAGAGAAAACAATGGAAGAAAGAAAAGGCTTTGGATCCAATTTCGGATTCCTGATGGCCGCGGTCGGCTCGGCGGTCGGCCTGGGCAACATCTGGGGCTTCCCCAATAAGATGGGCGCCTGCGGCGGCTTCACGTTCCTCATCATTTACCTCATTTTGGCTGTTTGCTGCGGCTTCATCGTCATGGTGGGCGAGCTGGCCATTGGTCGTAAGACAGGCAAGGGCGCTGTGGCAGCATATAAGGCCCTTAGCAAGAAGTTCAGCTGGATGGGCTGGATGGGCATCCTGTCCGCGTTCTTCATCCTGTTCTTCTACTGCGCTCTGGGCGGCTACTGCATTAAGTATGTGGTGCTCAATGTAGGCGACCTGTTCGGCGCGGGCTTTGGCGCCAGTGCCATCGCCGCCGCGTCGGCGGACGCAGCCAGCGCCTCTCTGGGCGACGCGGTGTTCGGCGCTTTCATGTCCAGCACCACCGAGGCCATTATCTATGGCTTGATTTTCGTGGTGCTGACTATGCTTATCGTTCTCGGCGGCGTCGGCGGCGGCATCGAGAAGGTCTGCTCCGTGGGTATGCCTGCCCTGTTCGTGGCTCTGCTGATCTGCATCATCCGCGCCTGCACGCTGGACGGTGTGGACACCACCGTGCAGGTGCTCCAGGCGGACGGTTCCCTGGTGGAGCACGTGATCCACGGCAGCGCCCTGGATGGCCTGAAGTACATGTTTGCCCCCGGCTGGGCTACTGAAAATGGATACTATGTTCCCGCCTCCGCCGTCATCGATGGCGTGAAAATGTCCGCGGTGGAGATCAACGGCGTCATGCAGCGCATCGTGACCTTCAAGCAGGAGACACCCGACGTCCTGACCGTGCTGGCTACCGCCGGCGGCCAGATGTTCTTCTCCCTGTCCCTGGGTATGGGCGCCATGATCACCTACGGTTCCTATCTGCAGAAGAAGGAGAACATTCAGAAGAACGCGCTGCTGATCGTGGTCATGGATACGATGGTGGCTCTGATGGCCGGCCTGTGCGTGCTGCCCGGTCGCTTCGCTCTGGATCCCTCCGGCGCAGTGGGTGGCCCGTCCCTGCTGTTCGTCACCATGCAGAACGTGTTTAGCCGCATGGGCGGCCTCGGCCCCATCTTCGGCATCCTGTTCTATCTGTTGGTGGTCTTTGCCGCCATCTCCTCCTCTATCTCCCTGCTGGAGGTCATCGTGGCTCACTTTGTGGATAAGGCCCGCGATGAGGGCAAGGGCGACAAGCGCAAGAGCTATACCCTCATCGCCGCCGCCTGTGTGGGCCTGGGCTGCATCCTGGTCTGCGCTGACCGTCTGGGTGCCAGCAGCTTCTCGCCTGCGGAATTGCTGAACATTGCAAATCCCAAGACCTGGGCTGCCGACTGGCTGGACTTCTGGGATGCGCTGTCCGAGGGCGTTATGATGCCGCTGGGCGCGCTGCTGATGTCTCTGATGATCGGCTGGGAGATCGGCCCCGAGTTCGTCAAGGAAGAGACGGAGCAGTCCGGTCATGTCATGGGCAGCTACGGCTTCTTCAAGGTCTGCGTCAAGTTCATCACGCCGCTGATCATGGTCCTCATCCTGTACGGTCAGATAAAGGAATTCTTCCTGTAAAGTCTCTTGACGAATTGTTAATAAACAAACGCTTACTTAACAGAGGGGACGCCGGTGCCGCCGCACCGGCGTCTCTTTTTGCGTCCGCGGACCCGGAAAGATTTGTGCCGTCTGCCGTAAAAAGCGCACGATGCTGTGTTTGCCGCCCGGTTTCTCTTGTAAAAACGACGAAAACGGAGTTCACAATTTGTTAAAATAATGGAATATGACGTTAAGAACTTGACAATATCTTGGCGTGACGGTATGATACAGGAGGTTGGCGGGACAGATACGCTGTTTCGCCGGCTGATGGTATTCACCACCAATTTGTGAGGAGGTAAATCACACACATGGAAAAGAAAAGCACCAAAATAGCGTATTTCGTAGCGCTGGGTGTTTTCATTGTCCTGCTGGTCATCCTGGGGATCCAGTTTAAGGGCAAGGAAAACCCCGTCTTCGTCGGCGACGGCGCGTTCTACACCACCGGCGACGGCGTGTTCCTGGATGGCATCCAGCGGACCGTGGACGACAGCGAGGGCTCTAAGTATGCGCTGGACGGCTCCTACTATGTGAGCCCCGAGGCCGGCACCTACTTCGAGCTGTCTGAGGATGGCAACACCATCGTCGGCGCCGACGGTACCGAGTACGTCAAGTCCGAAGAGAAGTCCAAGGACGTCAACGGCGTGGAGTACACCACCTATGAGGAGCAGGTCTACTCCGAGACTCCGTTTGCCGGCACCTTCTGGTCCCTGCTGCCCCCCATCGTGGCCATCGTGCTGGCCCTGATCAGCAAGGAAGTGTATTCTTCCCTGTTCCTGGGCTGCCTGGTTGGCGCACTGCTGTACACCCAGTTCGCTCCCTGGGACACCATCGTGACCCTGGTGGGTGCCGATTACGGTATCATCTCCGTGCTGGCTGACGGCGGCAACATGGGTATTATCGTGTTCCTGGTCACCCTGGGCATCATGGTGGACCTGATGAACAAGGGCGGCGGCTCCGAGGCCTTCGGCCGCTGGGCCAAGAAGACCGTTCACACCCGCTGCGGCGCGCAGCTGCTGACCATGCTGCTGGGCGTGCTGATCTTCGTGGACGACTACTTCAACTGCCTGACCGTGGGCGCCGTTATGCGTCCCGTCACCGAGTCCCACAAGATCTCCCGTGCCAAGCTGGCCTATGTCATTGACTCCACTGCGGCTCCCGTCTGCATGATCGCCCCGGTGTCCTCCTGGGCCGCCGCCGTTTCCGGCTACGTGCAGTCCCCCAGCATCAACGGCATTGAGCTGTTCCTGAAGCAGATCCCCTGGAACTACTACTGCCTGCTGACCCTGCTGATGATCGTCATCATCTCCGTGCTGAACATTGACTATGGCTCCATGCTGACCCATGAGTACAACGCCCAGGTCAAGGACGACCTGTTCACCACCCCCGAGCGTCCCTTCGCCGGTGCCGACGACTATGAGGCTCCCAGCAAGGGCAAGTCCTCCGTGCTGGACCTGCTGGTGCCCGTGATCGTTCTGATCGCTGTCTGCATCGTCTCTCTGGTCTACTCCGGCGGTTACTTCGATGGCGGCATGACCTTTATGGCGGCTTTCTCCGCTGCCGAGGCCGGTCCGGCGCTGGCCATCGGCGGTCTGATCGGCTGCGTGTTCACGTTCCTCTACTTCTGGCTGCGCGGCGCCATCGGCTTCGAGAAGTCCTTTGAGTCCGTGCCCCAGGGCTTCATCCAGATGATCGCCCCCATCCTGATCCTGACCTTCGCCTGGACCCTGTGCTCCTTCACCCGCAATGCCATGTACTCCGCTGACTTTGTCAGCAACGCCATGGCCAACGTTGGCGATCTGCGTATGTTCCTGCCCGCCATCATCTTCATCATCGGCGCGGCTATCGGCTTCGCCACCGGTACCTCTTGGGGCACCATCGGCATCATGGCTCCCATCGTTGTCTCCGTGTTCAACTACGACGTGGAGCCCATACTGTGCACCATCGGTCTGGCGGCTGCCTGCTCCGGCGGCGTTATGGGCGACCACTGCTCCCCCATCTCCGACACCACCATCATGGCTTCCGCCGGTGCCCACTGCTACCACCTGAACCACGTGTTCACCCAGATCCCTTATGCGCTGACCGTGGCTGGTGTGTCCTTCGTCAGCTTCATCCTGGCCGGCCTGATCCAGAACGTGTTTGTCAACCTGCTGATTGCTGTGGTGCTGATGGTCGCTACCCTGCTGGTCATCCGCGCTATCGTTGCCAAGAAGCACGCTGGCATTTTCCAGGAAATGGCCGAGGCCGACAAGGCTCTTGCCAAGTAAGCTATACCCCACCTAATAAAAAGAAAGCCCTCCGTTGGGGGCTTTCTTTTTTTGCGTATACTATGTCGATATATCGCTATAAATGCCGGTAATATTGGCTAAAATAAACATATATTTCCAAAAAAGGAGGGGAGAAGCGCGCTAAGAAACTGTAAAGGTTTATAATAATGTCATAAATATTCCGAAAAATGGCCGCTAAATTGGATAAAAGGGAGAAAAACCGGTTCGTAATTTGTTCAAAATTACCCACTCCCGGCTTTGCTGAAATGTTGACAATCTGCCAGGAAAACGTTAGGATGGTGGCACCAATTTGTGAGGAGGTAAATCACACACATGGAAAAGAGAAGCACCAAAATAGCGTATTTCGTAGCGCTGGGTATCTTCATTGTCCTGCTGGTCATCCTGGGCCTGCAGTTCAAGGGCAAGGAGAACCCTGTCTTCGTCGGCGGCGGCGCGTTCTACACCACCGGTGACGGCGTGTTCCTGGATGGCATCCTGAAGACCGCGGACGACAGCGAGGGCTCTAAGTATGCGCTGGACGGCTCCTACTATGTGAGCCCCGAGGCCGGCACCTACTTCGAGCTGTCTGAGGATGGCAACACCATCGTCGGCGCCGACGGTACCGAGTACGTCAAGTCCGAAGAGAAGTCCAAGGACGTCAACGGCGTGGAGTACACCACCTATGAGGAGCAGGTCTACTCCGAGACTCCGTTTGCCGGCACCTTCTGGTCCCTGCTGCCCCCCATCGTGGCCATCGTGCTGGCCCTGATCAGCAAGGAAGTGTATTCTTCCCTGTTCCTGGGCTGCCTGGTTGGCGCACTGCTGTACACCCAGTTCGCTCCCTGGGACACCATCGTGACCCTGGTGGGTGCCGATTACGGTATCATCTCCGTGCTGGCTGACGGCGGCAACATGGGTATTATCGTGTTCCTGGTCACCCTGGGCATCATGGTGGACCTGATGAACAAGGGCGGCGGCTCCGAGGCCTTCGGCCGCTGGGCCAAGAAGACCGTTCACACCCGCTGCGGCGCGCAGCTGCTGACCATGCTGCTGGGCGTGCTGATCTTCGTGGACGACTACTTCAACTGCCTGACCGTGGGCGCCGTTATGCGTCCCGTCACCGAGTCCCACAAGATCTCCCGTGCCAAGCTGGCCTATGTCATTGACTCCACTGCGGCTCCCGTCTGCATGATCGCCCCGGTGTCCTCCTGGGCCGCCGCCGTTTCCGGCTACGTGCAGTCCCCCAGCATCAACGGCATTGAGCTGTTCCTGAAGCAGATCCCCTGGAACTACTACTGCCTGCTGACCCTGCTGATGATCGTCATCATCTCCGTGCTGAACATTGACTATGGCTCCATGCTGACCCATGAGTACAACGCCCAGGTCAAGGACGACCTGTTCACCACCCCCGAGCGTCCCTTCGCCGGTGCCGACGACTATGAGGCTCCCAGCAAGGGCAAGTCCTCCGTGCTGGACCTGCTGGTGCCCGTGATCGTTCTGATCGCTGTCTGCATCGTCTCTCTGGTCTACTCCGGCGGTTACTTCGATGGCGGCATGACCTTTATGGCGGCTTTCTCCGCTGCCGAGGCCGGTCCGGCGCTGGCCATCGGCGGTCTGATCGGCTGCGTGTTCACGTTCCTCTACTTCTGGCTGCGCGGCGCCATCGGCTTCGAGAAGTCCTTTGAGTCCGTGCCCCAGGGCTTCATCCAGATGATCGCCCCCATCCTGATCCTGACCTTCGCCTGGACCCTGTGCTCCTTCACCCGCAATGCCATGTACTCCGCTGACTTTGTCAGCAACGCCATGGCCAACGTTGGCGATCTGCGTATGTTCCTGCCCGCCATCATCTTCATCATCGGCGCGGCTATCGGCTTCGCCACCGGTACCTCTTGGGGCACCATCGGCATCATGGCTCCCATCGTTGTCTCCGTGTTCAACTACGACGTGGAGCCCATACTGTGCACCATCGGTCTGGCGGCTGCCTGCTCCGGCGGCGTTATGGGCGACCACTGCTCCCCCATCTCCGACACCACCATCATGGCTTCCGCCGGTGCCCACTGCTACCACCTGAACCACGTGTTCACCCAGCTGCCCTATGCGCTGACCGTGGCCGCAGTGTCCTTCGTCAGCTTCATCCTGGCCGGTCTGATCCAGAACGTGTTTGTCAACCTGCTGATCGCTGTGGCCCTGATGGTCGGTACGCTGTTGGTCATCCGCGCCATCGTTGCCAAGAAGCACGCCGGCATCTTCGCCGAAATGGCCGAAGCCAACAAGGCTCTTGCCAAGTAAGTACATACTCCAGCAAAAAAAGAGACCGCTTCAGCGGTCTCTTTTTTTGCGTGCAGGGCAGGGGAGGGCACCTCGTATCGGCGGCGGACAGCAAAAGCTGTCCGCCGCGGGAATTTTGCGAAAAGATGTGACAAACCGCAACGAATGTGGTACAATGTCCTTATTGAGTGCATAGGAGGTGTCGCTGTGCGGCAATATCCCCAATTAGAGATCGATCTTTCTCTGCTGCAAAGCAATGCCCGGGCGGTGATCTCCCGCTGCAATGCCGCGGGTATCTGTGTCTGCGGCGTTATCAAGGGTGCGGATGGCCTGCCGGAGATCGCCCGGGTCCTGCGCGCTGCCGGTGCCGCAGAGTTGGGCACCAGCCGCCTGGAGCAGGTGGCCAAATGCCGTGCCGCCGGTGTGCCCGGACCCTGGCTCCTGATCCGCATCCCCGGCCTGTCGGAGCTGCCGGACGTGGTTGCCCTGTGCGATACATCCCTGCAGAGCGAGTGGGCCACCCTGCTGGCGCTGGAGGAGGAGTGTCTCCGCCAGAACAGGACCCACCGCGTCATCGTGATGGCCGACCTGGGCGACCTGCGTGAGGGCTTCTGGGACAAGGACGAGCTGGTGGACGTCTGCCAGCGGGTGGAGCAGGACCTGCCCCATGTACACTTGGCCGGTATCGGCGTCAACCTGTCCTGCTACGGCTCCACTAAGCCCACCCCGGACAAGATGAACGAGCTGGTCGCTTTGGCTCACCGGGTGGAGGCGCGTATCGGCCGATCGCTGGAGGTCGTCTCCGGCGGCGCTACCAGCTCCTTTACGCTGGTCCATTGGGGCACCATGCCCGCCGGTATCAACCACCTCCGAATCGGCGAGGGCATCCTGCTGGGCAAGGATTTGCAGGTGGACTGGGGCATCCGCGACATGGATTACCTCCGCATGGACACCTTTACCCTTCGGGCTGAGGTGGTGGAGGTCAAGGACAAGCCCACCTATCCCATCGGCGAGCTGGCCATCGATGCCTTCGGCCGAAAGCCTACCTATGTGGACCGCGGTGTCCGCCGCCGCGCCCTCCTGGCCCTGGGCCGGGCCGACGTGGGCGACCTGGAGAGCCTGCTCCCCCGTGAGCCGGGGCTGACAGTCATCGGCGGATCCTCCGACCACTGCATCGTGGACGTGGAGGACTGCCCCCGCCGTCTGCAAGTGGGCGACATCGTGGAATTCTCGCTGTGCTACAGCCATATGCTGTACGCCACATCACGGAGCGATATGCGGCTCCTATTCAAACATCAACAGGAGGAAGTGTAAGACAATGGGAGATTTAGGGATTTTGATCATCGGCGTCGTGGACACGTTTTTTGCCTTTTTTGTGGTGGCACCCATGATGCTGCAGGCGGCCAGCCTGTTCGGCGTGCAGAAGCAGTTTGCCCAGGCCATGGTCCAGGAGGGCATCGTCAAGCAGGAGGACGTGGACCGCATCCACCCCAAGAAGCAGATCGCCGGCGTGGTGATCTCGCTGATCATGCTGGCGGCGCTGGCGTTTACCTGTGCCAAGGCCTCCCCTTGGGGCTATATCTGCGGCGGCGTGGGCCTGGTGGTGGGCCTGCTGAAGTACCGCGCCATCGTTCAGTACAACAGTGAAACGGTCAAACGCTTCAAGAACACCTATAAAAACGAGATGGATGTGGCCAAGTTCAACAAGTTCGTGGAGACGCATTTCTGATAAATCTAAGCGAATAAAAACCTCCCCGGCACTATGCACCGGGGAGGTTTTTATTCGCTTTTTTCGATGGTGCCGCCGCCCAGCACCTCATCGCCGTCATACAGCACCACCGCCTGCCCGGCGGTGATAGCCCGCTGGGGCTGATCGAACACCACCCGCAGTCCGCCGTCCGGCAGGGGATAAGCGGTGCAGGGGGTCTCCACCTGGCTGTATCGCGTCTTGGCGGCGCACCGCACCGGCGCCGCCGGTATCTGGCCGCTGATCCAGTTTACGTGGGAAGCCAGCAGGGAGGAGGCATACAGCGCCGAATCGTCTCCCAGCACGATGGCGTTGTGCACCTGATCCTTCTCCAGCACATATACGTGCCGCCCCACCGCCACGCCAAGGCCCTTTCCCTGGCCGATGGTATAGCAGGGCAGGCCCCGGTGCCGTCCCAGCACGCGGCCCGCTTCGTCCAGGAAGTCTCCCGGCGTCAGTGTCAGCCCCTGCCGCTGCAGAAAGGTCACATAGTCTCCGTCCGGCACGAAGCAGATGTCCTGGCTGTCGCCCTTGTCGGCGTTGTCCAGCCCTGCCTCCCGCGCCTTGTCACGGATAGCCGGCTTGTCATAGTCTCCCACTGGCAGCAGCAGATGGGCCAGCTGGTGCTGCGTCAGCTGATACAGCACGTAGCTCTGGTCCTTCCGCCGTTCCGCACCCCGCAGCAGGCGGTATCTGCCGCTTTCCGCGTCATAGGCTACCCGGGCGTAGTGCCCCGTGGCGATATAGTCGTAGCCAAGCGTCAGTGCCCGGTCCAGCAGGGCGCCGAATTTCAGCTCCCGGTTGCAGTCGATGCACGGATTGGGCGTCCGCCCGGCGGCGTATTCCGCCGTGAACTTGTCCATTACGCACCGGCGGAAGCGGTCCGTCTCGTTGAATACATAGAACCGCATCCCCAGCCGTGTGGCCGCCTGCCGTGCGTCCTCAGCGTCGTCGGCGGAGCAGCAGCGGCTGTCCTCGTTAGGGGCCAGCTTCAGCATGGCGCCGTCACAGTCGTAGCCCTGCTGCACCAGCAGTGCCGCCGCAGCGGAGCTGTCCACGCCGCCGGACATGGCCACCAGCACCTTTTTCTTGCTCATACGATCGCTCTCCATAGTCTATATGTCTCCCACGCCCGCATGGGGCGTATGCGCCGCCGTTCAGCGGCGGCGCATACTTTCGGGAAAATGTGGAAAGCTATCGGGCGAAGAGCGCCATAGCAGGCAGGGGCGCGTCCCTGCCGTTCCGCGGCGGCCCTCCGCCCGACAGCGTGTTCTTATTCGTCCAGATGCTTTGCCAGGAATGCCTCGTCGGGCAGCGCGTCCGCCAGCTCCAGCAGTACCCGCTGGAAGCCGCCGGTGTAGTCCTCGATGTTCTCGCCCAGCGTCCCCAAAGCCCGTACCATCGGCAGCGCGATGGTGGCAGTGGTGCCCTGGTCCTCCCGGCTGTTCAGCAGCAGCTGGCCGCCGTGCAGCCGTGCGATCTGATGTGCCAGGGGCAGTCCCAGCCCCACACCGCCGGCGACATAGTCCAGGGTCATGGGCCGCATATGCCAGCGAAACAGCATTTCCTGCCGGGAGGCAGGAATGCCGCAGCCGGTATCCTTTACCTTGATAAGCACATGGGGCTTCTGCACGGCCAGCGTCACCGTTACCTTTCCACCGGCGGAGCAGGCCTTCAGCGCGTTGGACAGCAGCTGCCACAGGGCCTGGCTCAGCCACGGCTCATTGACGGCGGTGATGGCGTAACGCTCCTCGCACACCATCTCCAGCTGCACGCCCTTCAGCTCGAAGGGGACTTCCGCCTCCCGGATGATCTCGTCCAGCCACACCTTCAGGTCCGTGTTTTCGGTGGGCAGCAGCTCCTTGCGGTTCAGCATAGAGGCGGACTCCAGGTTCTTTGCCAGCCGCAGCAACCGGAAATAGCCATGGTAGAGCATGGCGGCGTTCGCGTCCAGTATCGGATCCTCGTCCCGTTCATCGGCGGGGGCCAGCTTCTGCATCCCATAGTAGATATTGCCCAGTGCGGACCGTATCTGCATCGCCACCAGCGGCAGCCGCTCCATGTATACCTTTTCCTGCTGTGCCTGTTCCATGAGACCAGCCTCCTTCTGTTGTCAGCATACCAGTTTCCCGGCGCCATCAACCGTGCCAACTTCTGTCAGCTTGTTCACATCATATCAAATGCGGTGCAAGAATACAAGATTTTTATCAAATTTCCGCGAAACGAAAAAAAGTTTCAAAAAAGGCTTGCATTTTGCGGAATAACTGCATATAATTCTAAACATACCATACATTTAGGATATTCCATCAGAGAGGAAGATGTTTTATGAGCATTAAAGTCGGTATCAATGGTTTTGGCCGTATCGGCCGTATGGTCATGCGCTGCTGCATGGATCACCCCAACATCGAGATCGTGGGCGTTAACGACCTGTGCCCCGCCGATTACCTGGCCTATATGCTGAAGTTTGACACCATGCATGGCAAGTTCAAGGGTGAAGTTTCCTCCGAGGGCAACAACATCGTTGTCAACGGCAAGGCCATCCCCGTGTTTGCTGAGCGTGACCCCGCCAACCTGCCCTGGGCCAAGGTCGGCGCCGAGTACGTTATCGAGTCCACCGGCCTGTTCCTGACCAAGGAGAAGGCCGCCGGCCACATCGCCGCGGGTGCCAAGCACGTGGTCATGTCCGCCCCCTCCAAGGACGACACCCCCATGTTCGTCTGCGGCGTCAACCTGGACAAATACACCAGCGATATGCAGTTTGTCTCCAACGCCAGCTGCACCACCAACTGCCTGGCCCCCATCGCCAAGGTCCTGCACGATAATTTCGGTATCACCGACGGCCTGATGACCACCGTGCACTCCACCACCGCTACCCAGAAGACCGTTGACGGCGTCTCCCTGAAGGATTGGCGCGGCGGCCGTGCTGCCTCCGGCAACATTATCCCCAGCTCCACCGGCGCTGCCAAGGCCGTGGGCAAGGTCATCCCCAGCCTGAACGGCAAGCTGACCGGTATGTCCATGCGCGTTCCCACCCTGGATGTCTCCGTGGTGGACCTGACCGTCAACCTGGCTAAGCCCGCCAAGTATGAGGATATCTGCGCCGCCATGAAGAAGGCCAGCGAGAATGAGCTGAAGGGCATTCTGGCCTACACCGATGAGGACGTTGTTTCCTCCGACTTCCTGGGCGACACCCATACATCCATCTTCGACGCCAAGGCCGGCATCGCACTGACCGATACCTTTGTCAAGGTCGTCAGCTGGTACGACAACGAGATGGGCTACTCTGACAAGGTCCTCTGCCTCATCGAGCATATGTACAGCGTGGACCACAAGTAAATCGCTTACTACCGAAAGGTTTTCCTTCTTTTTGTTCCGCAGACAGCGCCGCGTCACGCGGCGCTGTCTGCATACAGAGACGCTGCGCGCCGCCTGTACAGAGGGGGAAAGCGCTTCCGGCGGTTTTTGAAAGAAAATCGACAGCGTGACAAAATTTTTTCATTTACCCCCTACCATTCCACTGGATTGTATGGTACAATAGGTACAACTTACCTAAGGGTAACGCAAGGGAAAGGAACCCCGTCATGGAACAGAACTCCATTCTGCATACTACGCTGTCGCTGGACAGCGATATCCCCCTCTACGCCCAACTGGTGGGCATCATCAAGCGCAGTATCTCCACCGGCGCCCTGCCGGTGGGCGCCCTGCTCCCCAGCGAGGCCGAGCTCTGCCGCTGCCTGAGCATCAGCCGCAACACCGTCCGTCAGGCCATCGGAGAGCTGGAGGACGAGGGTCTGGTGGTCCGCAAGCGCGGCCGCGGCACCTTCGTGGCCGACCCCGCCACCAACCGCCGGGGTGTCCGCTATTCCTTCACCACCGAGGTCTCCTCTATGGGCAAGGTCCCCTCATCTACGCTGGTGGACTTCGCTGTAGAGGTCCCCAAGCCCACCGTCTGCGAGAAGATGGAGCTGCGGGAGGGAACGCCGGTCTACTGCTTCACCCGTGTCCGCAACGTGGACGGCGAGCCTCTGATCCTGGAGACCAGCTACTACCCGCAGTACATCTACCCCAATCTGACCCGCGATATGCTCCAGACCCACAGCTTTTACAGCCTGCTCTACCATGTGGGCATCGTCCCCTTCGCTGCGGACGAGAGCTATGAGGCCGTTATTCTGGATGACAGCTGTGCCGCCCTGCTGGGTGTGCCCTCCGGCAGCTGTGCCTTCTTCCACCAGCGGCTCACCCGTACGGAGGATGGCCGTATCTACGAGTATACCCGCAGCTATATACGCGGCGACCGGGTCCGCCTGGACGTACATATGCAGAAAAGCGGCATGAACTTCGTCCGCACCATCGACTGAATAGAAAAGCACCCCCGACAGGGGGTGCTTTTTCCGCACAAAGCCCCGACCGAAGGGCGGGGCTGCGCTGTTTACGACAGCAGCAGGCGTATCAGTACCCGGGCTATGGCGTAGCCCAGCACGCCGCCGCCGATGCCGGCGGCTGTGGCCCACACCCGTTTCCGCTTGGCGTGGGGCACCTGCTGGCTGTACAGCCGCTGATTTTCCCGGTTCAGACCCACCAGCGCCTCCGGGTTCCGGGCGGACACCGCCTGTACGATAGCGTCCGCCGTCCGGCGGCTGCCGCCCCTTTCGAGCCGCAGTGTGATGCTGCGCCCGTCATAGGTCAGCAGCTCCACCACGGTGCGCTTTGCCCACAGCAGTTTTAGGTCGTGACGATAGACCCACAGCACATCCGCCAGGGGCAGAACGATGTTCTGCCGCCGCCCGTACAGGAACGCCGTGCTCACCAGCGCGTCAGAGCGTCGGTCACCCTCCAGATAGTGGAATTCGCTCTCCGCCCGTTCCAGCAGCTTTCCCTTTTTCAGATGCTTCAGCGTGCTGTTCAGTTGTGCGGTGTACGAGGCGGCGCTTACCAGCAGCACAAAGGCGGCCAGCCCGAGGAAGCTGGCGATGAGGGACCAAAAGCTGCTCCCCGTGTCCGGTGTCAGCTCGCTGTCGATGTAATAGTCGCCGTAGGTGTACACAAAGTCCTCGGCGGTCATGCCGACGGCGGCGGCAATATCGTCGATATATGCCTCCGGCGTCTCACAGATCACGCCCACCAGACGTACCGGTGCCGGCGCGGTGGTCTCCGTCAGCGGGATATAGACGGCCAGCTCCGAGGGCGCGGCCGTATCGTCCGGAACTGCGCCGTCACCGCTGTCGTCAGCATAGGTATAGTCCACAATGTCCGCATACCGTGCGTATTCGGCGTCGTTCAGCTGCACCAGATAGCCGTATCCCTCCGTGTCCTCCGCCAGATAGAAGACCAGCTTGCGCCCGTCGCCCAGCGTCACCCGATAGGCCCAGGTGGTCATGTACTGCACGTCGATGTAGTTGTAGTCGCCCAGATAGATCTCGTCCCCGATGGGCACGGCCTCCGCTGCCGCGCTGTCCCGCTGCGCCAGCAGCCCCAGCACGATACACCCCGCCGTCAGCAGGGCCAGTATGCCGCCCACGATCCACCAGGCAGGGGAGTGTCTTACGTATCGGCGCATTTCCATATGTTGCCCCTCCAAATTTGTTGTGGTACGACATATTGTACCATATATCGCCGGAATATGCAATATTATTCCCCATAAACGGCATAAAAAACGCACCCCGGGTCTGACCCAAGGTGCGTTTTTACTCACAGTGCCGCTGCGCCGATGATGCCCGCCTCGTTGCCCAGCTGGGCACATTCAATGACCGGCGGTGTCCGGTCGTGCCCGCCGAAGCAGTTGGCCGCCACATACGCCCGTATGGGGGCCAGCAGTCTCTCGCCCTGGCGGCTGATGCCGCCGCCGATGAGCACCTTTTCCGGCCCCAGAATGTTCACCAGGTCCGTGATGCCCGCCGCCACGTACACGCAGTAGCGGTCCACCACAGCCTGTGCTGCCGCGTCTCCGGCGGCCGCCGCGTCAAATACGTCCTTCCCGGTCAGCCCCTCACCGTATCCGGCCAGCAGGGACTCCGGCTGCGCCGCGGCCGCCCGCTTTCCCTGCCGTATCAGCGCTGTGGCGGAGGCATACGCCTCCCAGCAGCCCTTCCGACCGCAGGTGCAGTCCTCGCCGTCCAGCACCAGCACGGTGTGGCCCACCTCCGCGCCGGTGCCGCCCACGCCCTCCAGCAGTTGGCCATCGGCCACGATGCCGCCGCCTACGCCGGTGCCCAGGGTGATGAGTATCATGTTCCGGCAGCCCACGGCCCCGCCGGCCACCGTCTCCGCCAGCGCGGCGCAGTTGGCGTCGTTGCTCAGATGACAGGGGAGCCCCAGCCGCGCCGTCACCATGCTGCATACCGGCACATTGAACCAGCCCAGGTTATAGGCCCGCACCACCACGCCGTTGGCGCTGTCGCAGGTCCCCGGCGAGCCGATGCCGACGGACGCGCAGTGCGCCGCCGTGATGCCGGCCTTCTCCATGGCCTTCTCCGCCGCGCGGCAGATATCCGCGATAACGGCCTCCGCCGGGCGTTCCGCACCGGTGGGCAGGCTGACCTCCGCCACGATGTGCTGGCCCTCGTCCACCACGCCGGCGGCGATGTTGGTGCCGCCCAGATCAATGCCAATACGATACATATGCTGCCTCCTTGCGCTTCCTGTCCCCGCGTTCCGGGGAAATAAACGGGGCGGGCGTATCGCCCGCCCCAAGTGCGTCTCTGTCTCAGATATGGGTCACAAAATCGGTGTTCACCGCCACCGGCCGTGCGATGTCGGAGGACCGGATGCTGCCGAAGATGGTCCGCATGGTGGTCAGTGCCTCCTTGCCGGACACCTCCGGCTCCCGGTCATGGACCAGCGCGTCCACAAACTCGTCGATAACGCCGGAGTTGTGGGACGTTGTCTCGAAGGCGAAGCTGGTGCGGTTGCCCTCCAGGTCATTGATGATGATGGGGGCCGACGGCTCGCTGTAGATCATCATCAGACCCTTGGTGCCGTACAGCACCGTGGACTGGCACTCGTGGCCATACACCGTCCAGCTGGCCGCCATGGTGCCCAGTGCGCCGCCGGACATTTTCAGGATGCACAGGGCGTTGTCATCCACGCTGATGAGCTTGCCGTTGTCGTCACGCTTATTCAGGGTGACTACCTTGGCGGTGGTCTCGATGACCTTCTGCCCAAGCAGGTACTGGATCAGGTCCACCTTGTGGATGCCCATGTCGGACAGGGCGCCCATGGCCGCCTTGTTCTTGTCAAAGAACCACGTACCCTCCAGAGACCAGCCCTCGGGGCCGGAGTTGCCCAGAATGGTGCGGAAGGTGATCACATCGCCGATGATGCCGCTGTCCAGCATTTGCTTGGCCTTGCGGTGCACCGGGTCAAAACGCATGTTGTGGCCCACCATCAGGTGTCTGCCATTGCGCTCAGCGGCGGCCACCATGGACTCGCACTCCGCCAGCGTTACCGCCATGGGCTTCTCCACCAGCACGTGCTTGCCGGCGTACAGCGCAGCCGTGCAGATCTCCGCATGGCTGCGGTTTTCCACGCATATGGACACGGCGTCCACGTTGGGATCATCCACCAGCTCATAGAAGCTGTTGTACACCTTGCCGCCGTACTGCGCCGCCATCTCCTGCGCGCGCTCCATGTTCTTGTCGTAGAATGCGACGATCTCCGCATTGGGGTTGGCTGCATACTCAGGCAGATGGCGCACCTGTGCGATCTTGCCGCAGCCGATAATGCCGACTCGGATCATAAAAAGCGAACCTCCTCTGTCCGTCCTCAAACCGCCGGGCGCCCTGCGCTCCGACGTATGTTTCTGCCCCTATTGTACCAAAAGAAAACGGGAAAGAAAAGTCTTTTTTGCCAACTTTGCAAAATTTTTCACAAAATCTGCGCCGCGATGGTGAGGGCGCAGCCCTTTTGTGCCGTATAGTCCAGCGTTACGCCTGCCGGCAGGCTGAAGCGGCTCAGCGCCAGCAGCGGACCCTTGCCCGTCAGCTTGAACAGCGCCTCCTTGGCCGTCCATATCTCCCAGAACCGCTGGCAGTCGCCGTCGTCCCCGGACCGTATGTACGCCATCTCCTGTTCGCTGCATACCCGGCGCATGAACTTCTCCTGGGCCGAGCGTACCACCTCCACGTCCACGCCTACCGGCGCGTCCGCCGTTACGCATACCGCCCACGGGCCGGAGTGGCTTACGGACACATACACGCCATCCTTTTCCACGCTGGGCTTGCCCAGCTCGTCCCACTGAAGCGGCACGTCCTTCTCCGCGCAGCCCATCGTCTGCGCGAGCATCCGCCGTGCCAGCAGCTCCCCGGCGATGGTGCGCTTCCGGTCGTCCTCACCGGCGATGTCGGCCACACGCCGCCGCCGCGTCTCATCCATCATGCCTATCACGGCCTGGGCCGCGTCCTCCGTCAGCTCCCGGATGTCAAACCACTGCAATTCCATATCCCGCGCCTCCCGCGTCATATTTTTCGCACCCATTGTATCACATCCTGCCGCGCTGCGCTACTGCTTTTTCGCCGCCGCAGGCTTTTCTCTGTACTTTCCGGTACTTCCACCCCTTGCCCAGGGGACGCGGCGGTGGTATACTATCCCCGTATCTGTAGTTTTCCATGAAAGGAGATGACGCCATGACCCGTGATGAGCTCCGCGCCAAGGCTAACGACCTGCCCCTGCTGCCAGGCGTCTATCTGATGATGGACAAGACCGGCCAGGTCATCTATGTGGGCAAGGCCAAAAAACTGAAAAACCGCGTCAGCCAATACTTTCAGGACACCGCCAGCCATAATGAGAAAACGAAGATGATGGTGGCCCATGTGGACCGGTTCGACACCATTATCGTCCGATCGGAGTTCGAGGCCCTGGTGCTGGAGAACTCCCTCATCAAGCGCCATCAGCCCCGCTACAACATCCTGCTGAAGGATGACAAGGGCTATCCCTTCGTGCGGCTGGACAGCGGCGACTATCCCCGCTTTACCCTGGTGAACCGCACCGCCGACGACGGCGCGAAATACTACGGTCCCTTCGGCGGCCGGCACGAAACGCGCCTGGCACTGGACGCGGTGTGCGCCGCCCTGCGCCTGCCCACCTGCTCCCGGCGCTTCCCCCGCGACATCGGCAAGGAGCGCCCCTGCCTGAACTTCCACATGGGCCGGTGTGACGGCTTCTGCCGCCCGGACGGCCCGGACGCGGAGGAATACCGCCGCCGCATGGCCCAGGCCACCGCCCTGCTGGAGGGCAAGCTGCGCGCCGTCACGACCCAGCTGACGGAACAGATGAACGCCGCGGCGGAGGCCCTGGACTTCGAGACGGCTGCCGCCCTCCGCGACCGTGTACGGGCCCTGTCCGTGCTGACCAAGGACCAGCAGGTCATCGCCGGTATCTGCGCCGACACCGATGTCTGGGGCGCGTATACCAGCCCCGCCCGGTCCGGCTGCGCCATTCTCCACATTGAAGACGGCGATCTCCTGGCCCGGCAGACCGAGGTGTTCCCCGACGCTGCCGACAGCGAGAGCGCCCTGCTTTCCGCTGTGGTGCCCCAGTACTATCTGACCCGCCAGTCTCTGCCCCGTGAGATCCTGCTCCCAGCCGCCATCGAGGACGCTGACGCGCTCTCGGCCCTGCTGACGGAGCGCAGCGGCCACGCCGTGGCCCTCCGGGTCCCCCAGCGAGGTCAGCGCCGCGCGCTGCTGGACATCGCCCACCGCAACGCCCGGGAGGAGGTGGAGCGCGTTACCGACGCCGTACAGCGCATTAACGGCACCCTGCGCCTTTTGCAGGAAACGGCTCAGCTGCCGGTCCTGCCCCGGCGCATGGAGAGCTATGATATCTCCCACACCGGCGGCGCGGACCAGGTGGGCGGCATGGTGGTCTTTCAGGACGGCAAGCCGCTGAAGTCCGCCTACCGCCGCTTCCGTATCGAGTCCTGCCCCAGCGCCGACGACTACGGTGCCATGCGTGAGGTGCTCACCCGCCGGTTCCGGCGCTATCTGGACGGCGATGAAAAGTTTGCCCCCCTGCCGGACCTGCTGCTGATCGACGGCGGTCAGGAGCACGCCCGCGTGGCCGAGCAGGTGCTGGCAGGCTGCGGATTGGATGTGCCCGTGCTGGGCATGGTCAAGGACGACCGCCACCGCACCCGTGCGCTCATCACCGCCCGGGGCTATGAGCTGGGCATACAGCAGACGCCCGCCCTGTTCGCCCTTATCGGCACGGTGCAGGAGGAGGTACACCGGTTCGCCATCGCCTACCACCACCAGAAGCACACCCGTTCCGCCAAGCGCTCGCAGCTGGACGGCATCCCCGGCGTGGGCGAGGCGCGGAAGAAGCGGCTCCTGCAGCACTTCGGTACCGTCACCGCGGTAAAAAACGCCGCGCTCGAGCAGCTCTCCGCCGTGGTGCCGGAGGCGGCCGCCCGGGCGGTATATGAGAAGTTCCACGGATAAAAAAGTGCCCCCGGCAGAGCCGGGGGGACGTCGTACGCAAAAGAAAAGAGAGACGGCGAAGCCGTCTCTCTTTCGTTGTGTTTACTCGTCCAGGTTCTCGATCAGCTCGGCCAGCGCGTCCACAGCTTCCTTCTCGTCGCTGCCGTCCGCGATCAGCGTCACCGCGGTGTCCTTCATAATGCCCAGGCTCAGCACGCCCAGCAGGCTCTTCGCGTTGACGCGGCGTTCTTCTTTTTCTACCCAGATGCCGCTTTTGAACTCGTTGGCTTTCTGAATGAAATAGGTCGCGGGTCTGGCGTGCAGACCGACCTCATTTTTCACCGTGATCTCCCGTGTATACATGAACCAGCACTCCTTACGCACATTTTTACTCTCGCGCCAGAGGGTGCAGCGCGCAGAAACTAACCCTCACCATTTCCTATTATACTGGATTATGGCAGGATTGCAATGGGCATTGATACGAAAATCCCGCGATTTGCTCTATAATTCCCACTGCAATTTGTGAAAAATGATGTATCTTGCAGACAAATTCCGGTATTTGTCCAATCGAAAGCTCACATCCTGGCCTCTGCCCAGTCGCTGAGCTGCTCCAAAATGGGCAGCAGTGCCCGGCAGCTGTCCGTGGGGCCGTATTCCACCCGCACCGGCACCTCCAGATACTCCCGCCGTGTCACCAGCCCGTCGCGCTCCAGCTCCCGCAGGGCCGAGGCCAGCACCGTGTTGGAGATGCCGTCCAGCTTGCTCCGCAGGGCGTTGTAGCGGATGGCCCCGGCGTTGGCCACGGCGCACAGGATCTGCACCTTCCACTTGCCGCCGATCAGCTGCATGGCGTGGTGCAGCGGACATTTCTCCATACAGGGACAGTCGTAGTGGCTTTGCGGCATGGCCTGTGACATGGTAAGCCCCTCCTTACTTGCCCATAAAAATCTGCGCTCTTGCATTTCTCCAAAGCTATGGTATCATTATAGCAGGTAAGAAAACCGGAGTAAATAGCATGAGGAGAAAATCACAGCCATGAATATCTATCTTCAGGGGCTGACCATGGGTCTGGCCTACGTGGCGCCCATCGGCCTGCAAAACCTGTTCGTTATCAACAGTGCCCTGACGCAGAAGCGCAGCCGCGTCTACATCACCGCGCTCATCGTCATTTTCTGGGACATCTCTTTGGGTGTGGCCTGCTTCCTGGGCGCCGGCGCACTGATGCAGGCGCTGCCCTGGCTGCAAAAGGTCATCCTGGGGTTGGGCAGTCTGATCGTCATCTATATCGGCATCGGCCTGCTGCGGTCCAAGGCCAGTCTGGAGGGCGGCCGGGACGTGAACGTCCCCATCTGGAAGCTGGCAGGTTCCGCCTTCGTGGTCACCTGGCTGAACCCTCAGGCCATCATTGACGGCACCATGATGCTGGGCGCCTTCCGGGCCACCCTGACCAACGGCGGCGACCTGTTCTTCATCTGCGGCTTCGGCTCCGCCTCGGTGATCTGGTTCCTGACGCTGTCCACGGTCGTCTCCCTGCTGGGTAGCAAGTTCAACGAGAAGGTGCTGAACATCATCAACAAGGTCTGCGGCGCCGTCATCATCTTCTACGGCCTGAAGCTGCTGTACAGCTTCGTCCAGATGATGGGCTGGCTGTAAAACACTTCACAAATCACGTCCTTTCTGTTACAATAAGGCAGAAAGGGCGTGATCTTTTTATGGAACAGAACTACCGGCTCACCATCGCCTACGACGGCTCCCGCTTCTTCGGCTGGGAGCGCCAGCCGGACAAGGATACCATCCAGGGGAAGCTGGAGGCCGTGCTGGGCGCATTGCAGGGCCATCCGGTGAACGTCATCGGCGCGGGCCGCACCGACGCCGGTGTTCACGCCCGGGCCATGACCGCCAGCGTGGTGCTGGACGTGACCGAGACGCCCGACGCCCTCCGCGACTATCTGAACCGCTACCTCCCCGACGCCATCGCTGTCCGGGAGGTCAAGGAGGCCGCGCCCCGTTTCCACGCCCGCTATAACGCCCTGGGCAAGACCTACCGCTACACCTGCCACACCGGGCCGGTGAAGCCGGTGTTTGACCGGAAGTACGTTACCCTGCTGGACTACGACCCGGATGTGGAGAAAATGCGGCAGGCGGCGGCCTATCTGCTGGGTGAAAACGACTTCGCCAGCTTCTGCGGCAATCCGCGGATGAAGAAGTCTACCGTCCGCCTGGTGGACCACATCGCTATCGAGCGCCGGAAGGACCGGGTGGTATTCACCTTCCATGGCACCGGCTTTTTGCAGAACATGGTCCGCATCATGGTGGGAACCCTGTTGGAGGTGGGCCGCGGCTACTGGACGCCGGAGCAGGTGCGTGACATCCTGGCCGCCAGGGACCGCAAGCAGGCGGGCCCCACCGCGCCGCCGGAGGGTCTGTGCCTGATGAAGGTGGATTATTGAGCAAAAAGCATCCGGGCGCTATCCCGGATGCTTTTGCTGCGTAAAAATGACCTAAGCCAAGGCTTAGGTCATTTTTATTACATATTGTGGATATCGTCCAGCAAATCGTCCAGCGACATAGTCCGCACCTCGTCCTCATCGGCCTGGGTAGGCTCGTCCTGGGCGGAGCGCTCTGCGGGAGCCGGCGTCTCCGCCGGCGCGGCGGGCGTCATAGGCGCCGCCGGGGTCTTGTCGGGGATGGCGGCAGGCTCGCTGTCGCTGCTCTCCTCGCGGGGCACCAGACGGGGCACCCGTGCCGTGTGCCGTTCCTCGGGGAGCAGGGGCTTCGCCGGGGTCCGCGGCGGTTCGTCGTCGTATTCCTCGTCATCGCCGCCGCCCGTGTGGCCGCGGCCGATCAGGAAGCCCAGCAGGAACAGCACCGCCACCAGCAGCACCGCCGCCGCGATGGCCACATACACGGTCTTGACCTCGCCGATCAGCGGCATCGCAATGGTCCCAGGGATCTCCAGCGGCGGTACCTCGGGGATGGTGGCCGGGTCGATGACCTCCACCGTGGGGACAATACCGGTATAGGCCGGCATCCGCAGCACATGGATGGTATAGTTTTGCTTGGTCTTGCCGTCCTCGGCGGTGCCGGTAACCGTGAGCACAGTCTCCGCCTCCGTGGCGGACAGCCGCACCTCGCCGGTGCCGGTGATGCCCTGAGCCTTTTCGTCCTTTGCCGTGGCGGCGATGGTCACCTGCTTCGTCTCATAGGGGACGTAGGCGATGTAATCCGTCACCGTGGGCGTGAACGCCGGGGACAGCGTGGCCCCCTCCAGCGTCAGGGCGGCGATGGACGCGTCGGTGGAGGGTTTGTAGTTGGGGTCCTGCTGGCGTGTGGCATCGATGGTATAGCTCTTGGTGGCGCCGTTGGCCGCCGTGACCTTGATGGTCACGGTGTTGACGCCCACCGCCAGCTCATTGCCGCTGACAGACACCGTAGCGCTGTTGTCGGCCTTTTTGTAGTTCAGATCCAGCTTTTCCACTGCGAAAGGCACCGTGCAGGTGTAGTACGTGGTGCTGCTGGAGAAGGAGGGGCTCAGCGTGGCATTGGAGCAGCTCAGCGAGCTGAGACTGCAGTTGCCGCTGGGTGCCGCGCCCACCTTGCCGGACCAGCTGGCGCTGTCCAGACTGGTGTCGCTGTTGCCGTCGGACACCACGATGTTGGAGAACGTGGCGGTCAGGGCGTCGCCCTCCTTGGCGCTGCCGGATACCTTCATCTTGATGGTGACCAGTCCGCCGCTGGAGCTGGACGTGCCGTAAACGCTGAACTTGTTGTTGTTGACCACGATGCTCCATCCGCTGACAGAGCAGTTGTAGTTGGTAAAGGACAAATTGCCGCTGTAGCTCAGGTCGGCGGTCAGACCGTAGACCTTGTTGGGCACGGACAGCGTCAGTGTGACGGTGTCGCCCGCCTGTGGGGCGGCGGTGCCGGTCAGTGTCGCCCCGGCGGCGTGGGCCTGCACGGGCAGCAGTGTGACCACCAGCAGCAGCGTCAGCAGCGCGGAGGCCGCGGCGCGGAACAGTTTGTTTTTCATAGGATGTTTCCTCCTCAGCCGATGGTGCGCTGGCCCACGGTGACCTGGGCGGCCTGCACCACGTCGGTGATGGTGACCTTGCCGTCACCGTTGATATCGGCCGCCTTGGCGTAGGCGCCGGACAGGCTGCCGGAGCCCACCACGGACTTCTGCAGCTTGACCACGTCGGTGATGGTGATCTTGCCGTCGCCGCTGACGTCGCCGGTGACCACGATGGTCACGGTGGCGGAGCTGCTGACAGCGGTCATGCCGGTACCCACGAGGCCGGATGTCACCTTGGTGCTGCCGTTATAGATGGTGTAGCCCGCACGGTTCATTGCGGAGACAGACGTGCTGGGCGATACGCCGGTCAGATAGTTGCCGGAGGGCTTGGGCGTCTCGCCGCCGGTACTCCCGCCGGTGCTCCCGCCGGTATTGCCGCCCGTGTTCCCACCGGAGTTGGGGCTCTTGGTAAACACGGCGGTGTAGGTCACGTCGGCGTCGGGCATGACGGTGCCGCTGGTATAGCGCTTGCCGCTGGCATCCGCCCAATAATCGAAGCTGTACACGTACTTGCTGTCAGCCTGCATGACCGGATTCGTTGCAGGCAGCGTAATAATGTCGTTCTGGGCCAGCTTGTAGGAATCCCACACGGCGCCCTGGGACATGAACTTCACGGTGTGCAGCGTACCGAACTTGGCCGTAACGGTGTGGTTCTTGGGTGCCACAGGCGTGCTCTGGGATATCTCGCGGTCATTGTAGAACCAGCCCTGGAAGCCCTTTTCGTCCACTTCAGGCAGCGCACCGTAGGGCTGCGCCTCTTTATAGGTGCGCGTTTCCAAGGTTTTGCCGTTGACCACGAAGGTCACCGTGTAGGTGTTGTTGGGGGCCTCGGGCGTGGTGGTCGTGGCCGCGCCCACGGTGAAGGTGGTATCCAGCAGTGTCACAGTGCTGCCGCTATCGGTGGTGCCGGTAATGGTGAGATTATACTTCCCGGCGGCGAGCGCACTGAACTTTAGGTTCTCATCCAGCTTCCACAGGTCAAACCACTTGGCGTTGATTCCGCTGCGGCTGGCGTAGGTAGGCGCTGTCCCGGTAGCTGTGTTGGTGACCACCGCTTTTACGGTGCTGATGTTTTGGGTGCAGGTGACGATACCGCGCAGGGGGAAGGAGGAGTTGCCCTGGGTCAGGTTGTGGACGATGCTCTTGCCGGCTTCGTCCTTCTCCGCCTTCTGGGGATAGAACAGACCGATGGTGTTCCAGGCGTCCTGTCCGGCCGCGGGCTTCATGGTCACAACAGCGGCGGTCTTGCTCTCCTTGCTCAAACCGACCTTATAGGCGGTGACAGTGGTGTTTGCAGCCTTAGCCTTCAGGTCTTCTCTGACCATGTCGGCCACGACTTCCTTTTCGATATCCTCGAGTTTTTTACCTGCAAAAATTTCGAGGAGCTTCTGCATCTCGTCATCCGTAAAGTCGGGGATATCCTCGGGTTTTGTCTCTTCACTTACAGCGGCAAGCGCCTTTATCCTTGTGATAAAGTCTTGCTTCGCGGTTTCTTCCATAGTGTCGCCGAGCCAATCATCTACCATTTTGATGATCTCGTCATCCGTCTTGCCGTCAAGATTTGCCGCCATGAGGGTAATTATTTTCTCCGTCAGCGCGTCCACGTAGGCCTGCGCTACCTCACTGACAGGTTTTCCTGTTTTCTCGTCAGCGCCTTTCGCAAGTTCGCTTTCGATCTCCGCCCGCTTTGCCGTGATCTCTTCTTCTGTAGGCTCCGTGCGGGCGTTGGGATCAGCGACCTGTGTCTGGCTGACCGTGATGGTCAGGTAATTGCCGGTGCCCACGTTGCACAGTATGTAGCCGTTGTTGCTGCCGGTCAGTGTCCAGAACTGTCTGCTGTCGGCGGCAGCGTTTTGCAGCATAAGTGCGCCGTCAACGACCGCCAGACGCTTGCCATCCGTGGTGGCCAGGGTGTATTTGCCGGAATTGTAGTAGGTCAGGATCAGCTGAGAGGCCTTCTCCTCGGCCACCAGGTCGGTGCTGCCTACGCTGTAGCTGAAGGTCCTGCCGTCGGAGTTATAGCACAGGGTGTATTTGCCCTCCAGGTGGGAGGTGGTGTTCTGATAGCGCATGACCAGCGCATCGGCAGGCTCGTTGATGTGCAGGCGGCTGTATACCGAGGACTGCACATCGCCGTCCGCCTTGCTGTAATAGGCCATGGAACGGTTCTTCACGCCATAGCGGTCAGACAGCTGGGTCTGCATATCCCGATACTTGGGGATATCCTCCGCCAGCTTGCTGCACTCAGTGTAGATGGCCTCGATCAGCTCCGCCTCACTCTGCATCTTGAAGCCGCCCAGCCGGTTGTCGATGGCGCGGGTGACCACGTTATAGGCGCCGTCCACGCCATGCTGGACGCTGCGGCTCCACAGGACGTTCTTCAGGGCGATGGAGTAGTCGTTCAGGTTCAGGGAAGGGTATTTGCTTTGCAGGCGGCTGATCAGGGTCGAGTAACGCTCGGTACCCCAGTACTCTGTCTGGGCGTTGGCAAACTCACCCTTGTTGCCGCCGTGGCCCAGCTCCCTCCAGGCACTTTCAAAGTTGGGGCCGTAGCCTGCTGCGGCTGCGCCGCTGGTGTTCTCGCCGTAGGCCTTATCCAGCGTGGCCGCGAAGCCATTGTATATAGCATTGCCCTGGTAGTTTCGCAGCCAGGTGCGGAACGCGTCCAGCGTTCCCGCCTTGCTGGAGAACATATACAGGCCGAAGGACGTGCCGCCAGGGTCGCCGGGTACGGTGGAAACAGCGCCCGGGTCGGCGTCCGCGCCCGTCTCATAATATTGGCTCAGTGCGCCCAGGTCCTTCAGGCTGCTCCAGTTCTTGCTGGCAGCCAGCAGTATGGTGGTCGCGCAGCTCACCGCCATCACCGCCGCCAGGATCAATGCCATTCCCCGTTTCGTCCTTTTCATGTCGATACACCCTGCCTTATCTCTAAGTTGTATGGGAAGCGCCAGCGGCGGGAAGGCCCTCCGCCGATTTACATAACAATAGTCATGTGTAGTATACCATCGGTCTGCGTCGTTGTCTACCAAAAAAACGAGAAAAACACAAAAAATATGAAAATTTTGTCACCGGCGCCACAAGATTTGGGTGGATTTATGGCGCGGAATGGCGTATAATGGCCGCAGGCTGACAAAAATACGCAAGGAGAAATCAATTTATGTCAACGAATACGAAAAAGAAACACGGCACCGGCGCGGCGGTGGTACTCATCGTGCTGTGCCTGCTGGCGCTGGGCACGCTGGGATATATTATCTGGCGGCAGTTTAATCCCGTGGTGCCGGAGACGGCGGCGGGCTATGTGGCCGCCGCCGGGACTACCGCCCCTGTGTATGACGAAAACGGGACTCAGCTGGGTTCCCTGGTCCGCGGTGCGGAGGTACAGTACGTTGCTGAGGACGCCGAGGACGGCGCGGACCGCGTCCGCGTGGTCAACGGCGAGGGCTACGCCTATCTGGACGCGGCCAACCTGACCGCGGACTACAGCAGCGCGGTGCTGACGGAGACGGTGTACGCCCTGCGGGGCATGAGCCTGACGGACGAAACGGGCGCGGTCCCCGGCTGCGCCGTGGAAAAGGGCATGGCGCTGACCGTCACCGGCTTTGACGGCCTGGACGAGAACGGCGAGGTCCTGCGCTGGGCCGTCAGCTGTGACCGGGGCGAGGGGTACATCGACGGAGAGAACATCCGCATGACGGAGGAGGAAGCGCTGGCGCAGTATGACGACGCGCTCTACCAGCGCCACGCCGCGCGGGGCGACGCCTGGGGCGGCGGCGACGCGGCCGGCCTGGACTACTACCCCACGGAGAAGCCGGCCTTCACGGACAATGTGATGCCCGACGAGGTGCGGGCGCTGTACCTGAACGGCAGCGCCATACAGTATGCGGACAGCTATATCCGGCTGGCCCAGGGGACGGGCATCAACGCCTTTGTGGTGGACATCGTGGACGGCACGGCTGTGTCCTACGCCTCCCCGGTCATGCAGCAGTACAGCCCGTCCGCCTACGCCGCGGCCCAGGACACTATGGAGGGCTTCAAGGCCAACGTGCAGAAGCTCCGTGACGCCGGCTACTACGTCATCGGCCGCATCACGGTGTTCAATGACGCCCACCTGGCCGCCGACCACCCGGAATATGTCATCTCCGACCTGAACGGCACGCCCCTGAAGATCAGCTCCATGTACTGGCCCAGCGCCTACAACCGCACCGTGTGGCAGTACAAGGTGGATCTGGCTCTGGAGGCCGCGGCGCTGGGCTTCAACGAGATCCAGTTCGACTACATCCGCTTCCCCGACGGCGCGTATAAGTACGAGCAGGCCGGTACCATCGATTACAAAAACACCTACGGTGAGAGCAAGGCCCAGGCGGTCCAGCGGTTCCTGATCTACGCCGCGCAGCGGCTGCATGACGCAGGGTACTACATCTCCGGCGATGTGTTCGGCGAGTGCGCCAACGCCTACGTCACCGCCTGCGGCCAGTACTGGCCGGCCATCAGTTCCGTGGTGGACGCCATCTCCGGCATGCCCTACCCCGACCATTACAGCGCGCAGGGGGACTATAAGCCCTGGGAGCACCCCTATACCACGGTCCACAACTTCGGCGAGAGCGCCATGGCCCGCCAGAGCGAGACGGCCTCTCCCGGCGCGGTACGCACATGGATACAGTGCTACAACGCCATCCGCGAGCCGTATAACCACTACGGCGCGGCGGAGCTGGCCGACGAGGTCCGGGCCCTCCGCGACGCCGGGTGCACCGGCGGCTTTATGACCTGGAACGGCGCGTCCGACATCGACAAATACGCCGAGGTCATCTCCGCCCTGAGCTGATATGAACGCAAAAAAGAAAGCCCGCATGGGCTTTCTTTTTTGCTTATTGCGCTTCCATGGCCTTCTGGGCAAAGCTGTTGTCCACCAGCTTGTCGAAATCCACCCACTGGTCCTTCTCCAGCTCGCCGGCCTCGGTCATCACCGTCTCCAGCCGTTCCAGCGCCGACCGCGCCATCATCGGCCCCGCGTTCCAGGCATCGATCTGCCGGTGCCGGGCGGTAACGGCCTCCAGGGTATCCAGGTCCGTATCCGGGAACTGGTCGATGATGGCCTCCGCCACCTCCCGGTCTGTGTGGTCCACGATCCACTGTTGCGCCCGCGCGATGGCGTTGGCAAAGCCCTGAATGACCTCCGGATGCGCCGTCATATAGCTCTGGCTGGCGAAATAGGCGGTGTAGGGGATCTCTCCGGACTCCTCGCCGATGGAGCAGAGGATATACCCGTGTCCGGCGCGCTCTACCTCCGTGGCGGTGGGCTCAAACAGCGTCACATAGTCCCCCTGTCCGCCGGTGAAGGCCCCGGCCATCATGTTGAACTGCACCGAGGTGTCCACCACCGCGTCCTCCTGGGGCACGATGCCGTGCTGCTTGAGGACGTATTCCAGCGTCATCTCCGGCACGCCGCCCTTGCGCCCGCCGATGATGGTCTTGCCCTTCAGGTCGTTCCAGTCGAAGGCCTCGTCGCTGCGGCCCACCAGGAACGAGCCGTCCCGCTTGGTCAGCTGGGCGAAGATCACCGGCAGATCGTCCTTGCCCTGCGCGTGGATATAGATGCAGCTCTCCGGCCCGGCCAGGCCGATGTCCGCGCCGCCGGATACCACGGCGGTCATCACCTTGTCGGCGCCGCCGCCGTTGCTCAGCTCGATGTCCAGCCCCTCGTCGGCGAAGAACCCCTGGCTCATAGCCACGTACTGCGGCGCATAGAACACCGAGTGCGTCACCTCACTGAGCCGGACCGTGACATTTTTCGCCTCCGTGCCGGCGGTATCGCCGGTATCGGTCCCCGCGCCGCAGCCGGTCAGCAGGCTGAGCGACAGCAGCGCGGCCATACAAATGCAGATAAGTTGCTTTTTCATGCACGTACCCCCCATAGATGATTTAAGAATGCTTCTGCCCGCAGCACCAGCAGGTACATTCCCACCGCCGCCAGCCCCAGCACCAGCACGCTGGCCATGACCAGGTCCATGTTGAATACCTGGGAGCCGTAGACGATGAGATACCCCAGCCCGGCCCGGGACACCAGGAACTCGCCCATGATGACCCCCACCCACGAGAGGCCCACATTCACCTTCAGTGTGGAGAACAGCGTGGGGCAGTTGGCCGGGAACACCAGCAGCCACAGGATCTGGCGCTTGTCAGCGCCCAGCGTCCGCATCAGCCGCAGCTTCTCCGGGTCGGTGGTGCGGAAGCCGGTGTACATACTCAGGATGGTGACGATGAGTGAAATGGCCAGCGTCATGGTGACGATGGCCCCCATGCCCGCGCCCATCCACACGATGAAGATGGGCCCCAGGGCTGTTTTCGGCAATGCGTTCAGCACCACCAGGTACGGGTCCAGAATGCGGGCGGCGGTGTCCGACCACCACATGGCCACGGCGACGGCCGTGCCCAGCACCGTCCCGGCGGTAAAGCCCAGCACCGTCTCACCGATGGACACCGCCGCGTGGTGCCACAGCTCGCCGGAGGCGCACAGCCGCCACAGGGTCTGCACCATGCGGCTGGGACTGCTGACCAGAAAGCCGTCGGACAGCCCCAGCCGGCAGCTGAGCTCCCACACGGCAAACAGCCCCGCCACCAGCGCGATCTGCCAGATACGCACCCGGCGCTTTTCGCGGCGCACGGTCCTCAGGTACGCCGCACGGCGGGGCGAAGGCGCTTTCTCAGGCATGAACGTCCAGCTCCTTCCATATGGCGTTGAAGTACCGGTGAAATTCCGGCGTGTCCCGGCGCTCCAGCGGCGGCAGACCACGCAGCGCACCCATGTCCATCTCCGCCTTCACCACGGCGGGGCGGCGGGACAGCACCACCACCCGGTCGGACATACTCACCGCCTCAGCGATGTCATGGGTGACCAGCAGGGCCGTTTTGCCCTCCTGCTGCAATATGCGCCAGATATCCGCCGACACCGCCAGCCGTGTCTGGTAGTCCAGGGCGGAAAAGGGCTCATCCAGCAGCAATATCTCCGGCTCAGTGGCCAGGGTCCGGATCAGGGCGCAGCGCTGGCGCATACCGCCGGAGAGCTGGCAGGGCCGCTTTTTGGCAAAGGACGCCAGCCCGTAGCGCTCCAGCAGCCTGGACACGTGTGCATAGGCCGCCGGGTCCTTCTCACCACGGACCGTCAGCCCCAGCGTCACGTTGTCCCATATATTCCGCCACTCGAAAAGCTGGTCCCGCTGGGGCATAAAGCCGATTTTTGGCGACGTGCCCTGTACCGTCCGGCCGTCGATCTCGATAGCGCCGCCGCTGAGGGGCTCCAGCCCGGCAATGGCGCTGAGCAGGGTGGATTTGCCGCAGCCGGAGGGCCCCACTAAACTGACGAACGCGCCCTCCTCCACCGTGAAGGACACGTCCCGCACCGCCTCCACCTCGCCGTCCGGGGCTTGATAGCAGGCGGCGGCATGACGGAGCGTAATGCTCATATCCTATGTGACCTCCTGTCGGGAATGATGGGAGACTTCTCTCCGTGGTCATTCTACGCAGGAGGGACCCGCGGGGTGCCCTATGCCGGCAGGTATGGCGCCAGCAGTGCCGCCAGTCCCGCTGACAGCGCCGCCTGTACCGCCTTGGCCGGCACATACAGCCGCAGGGAGATACCGCTGCCCGCCGTCACCGCCGCTGTCTGGCAGTGGACGCTGAGCCCGCCCCAGCCCAGCAGCGCCGCCGCGGTGACGAAGCCCCGGCGGTCCGGTGTCAGGCGCAGGATGCCGTTGGTCAGCTCCAGCACCCCCGCCGCCAGCGGCGGCAGGGGACCGATGAGCCCCTCCGCCAGACGCAGCAGCACCAGAAAGAATACCACGAACCCGCACACCCGGGCCATGGCGGACACCGCCCCCTCCACCGCCCGGAGAAACTGCCCCGTCAGTCCGGCCCGCGGTGGCACAGGCCGTTTCGGCATGGCGGTGACGGGCAACGGGCGGCGGCAGAAGAGCAGACCCGTCAGCAGCGCGGCGGCGCAGTGCAGCAGATATAGCCAGGCTCCCGTCCGGGCGCTGCCGAATACCGACACCCCGGCCACGCCGATGGCAAAGGCCGGGCCGGCATTGTTGCAAAACGTCAGCAGCCGCGCCCCCTCGGCAGGGGACAGCTCGCCCCGGCGCACCAGCTCCGCCGCCGTCCGCGCCCCCACAGGATAGCCGCCCACCAGCCCCAGCAGCAGGGCGGCGCACCCCGCGCCGCCGCAGCAGAAGAGCCGCCCGAAGGGGTGGGCCAGCGCCCGGCCCGCCGCCTCCGCCGCCCCCAGCGCCACCAGCAGGGACGAGACGGCAAAAAACGGGAACAGCGCCGGTATCACCGATGTCAGACACAGCTGTACG
>ERZ827469.337-NODE-337-length-58486-cov-3.897794_pt1 | contig 58486 bp, 37 predicted proteins | sample MGYA00519917_ERZ827469 | MGnify/ENA primary metagenome ERZ827469 (study PRJEB31778, sample SAMEA3449314) | human gut metagenome | biome: human gut; feature: human-associated habitat; material: faeces | place: United Kingdom | collected 2010/2012 ... | reverse complement strand
AGGGCGCGGGTCATGCCGTTTACGCCGTGAAGCCGAAGTACGGTGCCGAGGGCAAGCGCTCGGTTGAGGCGTCCGTGCCGAACAACGAGGCTTCGGCGGGCATCGGCGCGCGCCTCGGCGGTGGTGGTATCGTGTTCCGGGGCGGGTTCGCCGGAAGCGACCTTATCCCCGAGCCCATGAGCGAGGGCTTTGCGATGAACGTCGTCGAGGAGCTGATCGGCAGCCGCGCGGTGCTGGCCGCGTCGACGATCGGCTACGGCGGTGCCGCGGAGGCGCTGTTCAAGATGTGCGTCGGCAACGGAATCGGCTTCGAATGCGCCGAGGGCGTCGATGCGGATGAGCTGTTCGCCCCTGCTTACGGCTCGTTTATCCTGGAGAGCTCCGACGGAGCGAACACGGCGCGTCTGCAGTCGAGCGGCTATTACGAAGTCGAGCTGATCGGGCATACGACCGAGGCGTACGAGTTCCGCGTGGGCGGCGAGGCCGTCGATCTCGCGAAGCTTCAGGAGGCGTGGGAGAGCGGCATCGAGTCGGTGTTCCCGTATCGCACCTCCGGGGAGGAGCGCGCCGAGGCGCCTGCTGTCGAAACGATCTCGTTTGAGGCGAAGGCCCCGCATGTTTTCGCGGGTCCCGCCGTCGCACGTCCTCGCGTGGTCATCCCGGTGTTCCCGGGTAACAACTGCGAGTACGACTCCGCGCGCGCGTTCGAGCGCGCGGGAGCTGTGGCCGACGTGTTCGTCGTGAACAACCTGACGCCCGATGCGGTTGCCGAGAGCACGCGCGAGCTAGCGCGCCGCATTCGCGAGAGTCAGATCGTCATGATTCCCGGCGGCTTCTCGGGAGGCGACGAGCCTGACGGCTCGGCGAAGTTCATCACGGCGTTCTTCCGCTCTCCCGAGGTGACCGAGGCGGTTCGCGAGCTTCTGCAAAAGCGCGACGGGCTGATGCTCGGTATCTGCAACGGCTTCCAGGCGCTGGTGAAGCTGGGGCTGGTTCCCTATGGCGACATCCGCCCGATGGACGCTGATTGCGCCACGCTTACGTTCAACAACATCGGCCGTCATCAGAGCCGTCTGGTGCGCACGCGCGTGGCGAGCACGCTTTCGCCGTGGATGAGCAAGATGCAGGTGGGAGATATCCATACCGTGGCCATCAGCCATGGCGAGGGGCGTTTCGTTGCGCCGGAGGCGCTGCTCGACCAGCTGGTCGCAGGCGGCCAGGTTGCTGCGCAGTACGTCGACGAGGCGGGCGTGCCGTCGATGGATCTTTCGGTGAACCCGAACGGATCCATGCGCGCCATCGAGTGCATCACCAGCCCCGATGGTCGCGTTCTGGGCAAGATGGGTCATTCCGAGCGCAGCGGCGCGGGTTTGTACAAAAACGTTCCCGGCGATCTGCACCAGCCGCTGTTCGAGGGCGGCGTGGCGTACTTCGCGGAATAGCGCGGCTGTTTGACGATCGGCGTCTTCGGCAAGCTTGCGCAAGCGCGAATAGGCGCCGTGATGTCGACGAGCTGCGACGTCGGGCCGGCAGGTGGTGCGATGCCGCCGAGCGGCGACGTCGAGCGAGAATAAAACGTAGGGGGGCGAGTCCGTATGGGGCTCGCCCCCCGTTGTTTCAGGGGAGCGCATCATTTTCGCTTTCCGTTGCGTTTTGAACGAGCGGTGGACGCTTCTTCTGTCAGTTGCGCATCTTTGTTTCCGAATTAGAACTTGACGCACAATCTGTCATCTTAGATCAACTTAATCTCAACTTTCTTCAACCTCATATTCAACTAATTGGGCGATTCTATCATCTTTGCAAGAGCGCAAGATGGCGTCACGGCTTCAAGGAGCCACGTTTCCGAAGTTCTGAGGAGAGAGGGAGAGGAGACGGTCATGAGCGAAGTTTCCATGAAGGGTGTTCTCAACAACACGGTTGATGAGAGCGGCATCAGGTGGCGTCGCACGCGCTGCTTCATGTGCCACATGAACTGCGGCGTATGGTGCGGCGTCGACACCAAGACGGGTCGGCTGGTCGAGCTTCGTCCGAATGAGGAAGAGGGCACGGTGCTGTGCAACCGCCTCGGCGAGAAGGGCGAGCGCGCCATTAAGTTCCACTACCACCCCAAGCGCATCAACCATCCTATGAAGCGCGTCGGCGAGAAGGGCGAGGACAAATGGGAGGAGATCTCCTGGGATCAGGCCATCGCCGAGATTTCCGAGAAGCTTTTGGCGCTTAAGGAGAAATACGGCGCCAAGACGCTCGTTTCCTCCGAGGGCACGTATCGTTCCGACCATCTGTGGGCGCGTACGCGCTTCTTCAACTTGTTCGGCAACCCCGGTAACGTGATCGACCCGGGAACTATCTGCTGGTGCTGGAACTACTCGCTGAACATGGCCATGGTCGGGTGGCCCGTCGAGGCGATCATGCCCGTGTCGCCGCAGCATTCGGGCACTATCGTCAACTGGGGCAAACGCTGGTCCGAGGCGTATGCACCCGAGGGCCCGCTGTGGCGCAGCATGAAATCGCGCATCGACGTTCACGAGGAGCAGCCTGCTCAGTACATCAACGTCGACACCACGTGCATCGACGGCTCCGCTGCAGCCGACATCTGGATGCAGCCCTACCCCGGCACTGACTGCGCCATTTCCTTCGCATGGCTCAACGTCGTGTTCGAGGAGGAGCTGTGGGATGATCAGTTCGTGCGCTATTGGTCGAACGCTCCCTTCCTCGTTCGCAAGGACACGGGCAAGCTTCTGCGCGCCGATGAGCTCGAGGGCGGTAAGCGCGAGGACTTCGTGGTCGCCGAGGAGTCCACGGGCGACGTGAAGGTTTGGTGCTCCGACGAGAACAGGTATTACGCCGATGGCACCATCGTTCCTGCGCTGCGTGGCACCTATCAGGTGAAGCTCGCCGACGGCTCCGAGGTTGAGTGCTGGACGGCCTTCGAGGCGATTGAGGACCGCTTCAAGGAGTGGACGCCCGAACGAGTCTCGAAGATATCCAACGTCCCCGCTCGAAAGATTCGCGAGTCGGCGCGTCTGTACGCCACCAATGGCCCCGCGTTCATCGGCTGGGGTTTGGGCGGCGGCGATCAGCACGGCTTGAACGCCTCCCAATTCGGCATCGCCAAGACGATGCTGCGCATCCTGACCGGCAACATCGATAACCCCGGCGGTGAATACGTCGGCCAGCCCGCCGATCCCGACGATACCGAGAAGCTTTATCCCGTGCGTGACGCCGAGCTTGAGCTCTCCGAATTGCTCACCGATGATATTCGCAAGGATTATATCGGCAATGACCGCTTCCGCGTGATGGCCTGGCCGGGCTTCCGGGCGATTGACAAGAATTACCGTAAGATGTTCGGCCTGCCGCGCCCGATGCTTCATCAGATGCTGTGCTCGCCGTCTTTGGTGTGGAAGGCTATTCTGGACAAGGATCCCTACCCGATCACGGCGATGATCTGCTGGTCATCGAACCCGCTCGCATGGGCTCCGAACACTAAGCGCGTGTACAAGGCTTTGAAGGCGCTCGAGCTTCTGGTGGTCGTCGATTACTGGAAGACCCCGACTGCGGCCATCGCCGACTACATCATCCCCGCTGCGGACTGGATGGAGCGTCCCTGCTGCACGACCGCTGAGGACTCCAACGACTTCATCACCACGGGCGATCGCGGCGTCGAGCCTCTGTACGAGCGTCACATGGACTTCGACTTCTTCCGCGCGCTCGGTATCGCGTGCGGGCAGGAGGAGTACTGGCCGTGGGAAACCTACGAGGATCTGATTGAATACCGCCTCGAGCGCGTCCCCGACATGGATCGCGAAAAGGCGACCAACATGGGCAACTACTTCCCCTACGGCACCGACTTCTACAAGTACGGCAAGCCGTTGGCCAACGGTCAGCTGCGCGGCTTCGCGACCAACTCGCGCAAGGCGGAGCTGTTCTCGAGCGTGCTGGAGGATCTGGGCTACGACCCGATTCCGACTTACACCGAGCCCGAGACGCCGCTCGGTAATCCGGAACTTGCGAAGGAGTACCCGCTGCGCTTGACCACGTCGGGTCGCATCAGCCCGCTGTACCACTCCGAGATGCGCACTCCCGGCCATGGCACGCGCTCGGTGGTTCCGTGGCCGATGGTGTGGATGCATATCAACGATGCGCGTAAGCTGCACATTCGCGAGGGAGACTGGGTGTGGATCGAGACCCGTATGGGCCGCATCCGCCAGAAGGCTCATGTCGGCTGGGACGTTCCCGAGGGCATGGTTCAGGTTCCGCCTTCATGGTGGTATCCCGAGCTTCCCGCCGAAGAGCCGTGGAGCCAGGGCGTGTTCGAGTGCGCCGCCAACGTCCTTGTCGACGACGATCCTGATCTGGCCGACAAGATGACGGCGACGTGGAACGCTCGCGGTCTGCTGTGCAAGGTGTATCCGTGCATCAACCCGGAGGATCAGTCCGACGAGGCGGTTCCGATCAGCGCGTACGATAATCCCGAGGTCGAAACCACGTGGGATCGCGCGTACAAAGAGCTCGGCTGCTGGGAGCTTAACGGCAAATAGGCCGAAAAGCCGAGCGAGGCTCTGACGTTCGAAGCTTATCTTCTCGGCAGGGTCTTGTTTGAGAGCGTCGTGGACGGCTCGGTGGACGAGATGCTATCGGGCCGTCGAAAGAGAACGGGTGGGGAGCGCATTTGCTTCCCACCCTGTTTCGGTTTTAGGAGGGTGATCTGCTTGGTATATGGAAGGCCTTGCGGTTTCGTGCGCAACAAGCCGTGCGTGCGCATCGATCGTGCGTACTGCACGGGATGCGCGACGTGCGTCTCCGTATGCCCGCTGAAACGCGTGATCACCATGGCGCGAGACGAACGCGGTGCTTATGCGCAGGCGGCAGACCCCCGGTTGTGCGCAGGGTGCGGGAAGTGCATGTTCTCCTGTCCGACCCACGCTATCGGCATACGCTTGGTCTGATCATCCGCGTGCGTGCGAGGGCGGGGTGGTCGCGACTGCCGGGCGAAGCGTGGCGGGCGCATCCGCACGCAAGGCTGACGTCGGTTTTTTTGGGTGCGCGCGTTGCGCTCGCCTTGGAAACGAAGGACTTGTTTTGGTTGGCAGGTTCTTCGGCGTGTGCCAATATGAACGGGAGATTGCAAAGCTGCTTGCGGATGATCGGTTGGGGGGCAGACGTTGGAAATGCACGGGGATGGAGAAGGCCTGATCGGTTCGGCGGATCTGCCCATGATCCCGCTGGTGGCGAAATCGATGCCCATGCCAAGCTCGGCGGACGTTACGCCGCGCGAGCGGGTCATGGGTCTTTTCGACCAGGGTTTGCGTAAGAAGATGACGTTTGTCTGCGCCGATGAGGGATTTGGCAAATCGACGGCTCTCGCGGACTGGCATCGGAGGCGTTTAGACTCGGGGGCGTTGTCGGTCTGGTTCACCGCGGATCGTCACGACCGCGATCCGGAACGGTTTTGGATGAACTTCGTTTACGCGGTGACGGCGGCGCTTGGAGAAGAAGCCTTTGCCGAGTCGAAGGATGCATGGGGACGCTCGCGTCACGCGGCGGTGTGGATGCTGTCGAACGATCTGTGTGCGATAGCGGCGCGCGAGGGAGGGCTGAGCATTATCGTCGAGGGCTTCGACACGCTGAGGGGGTCGATGAGCATCGAGGAATTCATGCTCATGGCATCGGCCCTTTCCTATGACGTCCACCTGTATCTTTCTTCGCGCCTTGTATTCACCAAGCACAGTTTCGAATCCGTCCGCATCATCGAGGCGCCGCTTTTCATAGGGGCATCCGACCTGTCCTTCACGCTTGAGGAATTAACCGAGGTGATGCGCGACAGGCTCGGACGGAGATTTACCGAGGAAGTGGCGAACATCATCTTCGAGAAGACCGAGGGGTGGCCCTACGGTGCTCTGGAGGCCGTCGATTACCTGGCCGCCTCGGAAGACCCTCTTGCTGCGGCGCGTGATTTCTCGGGAACGATCGAACCTCTGTGGGAGTTTTTCGATCACGAGGTGTATGCGGGTCTTGCGCCTGATGAGCAGAGTTTTCTGCTGCGTGTGGCGCTCCTCGGCAGACTCGATGCGCGTTTGTGCGGCTACGCTCTCGATGACCGGGACGCTGGGAAGAAGCTGAACGCGCTCAGCAGGAAGAGCACGTTCCTGCATCCCGAAAACGCACGTCGGGCGGCTTTTGCCATGCTTCCGCTGTTCTGCGATTGGCTTGAGGAGAAGGCGCTCGATTTGCCCGTGTCGGAGCGCAGGATCCTCAGCCAACGTGCGGCACGGTGGTATGCCCGTCACGGTTTCATGGTGGAGGCGGCGCAGCATCAGATCCTCGCGACGGAGCGCGCCGACGTCTTCAATTTGGCGCGAGCGGCTTTTCCGCAGTTGACCTCGGGCGATTTGGCCGATAGCGTGAAGTTCAGAACGGTTCCGCCCGAAAGCGAGCTCGATCCTTGCTTCTTGCTTTTGGCGGCTTGGTCGTACGTGTTCTCCGCTGAGTTGGAGAACGCGTCGTATTGGCTGGAGAGACTCGAGGGCCTCGATCCGTCGCTCAAAACGAAGGAGCTCTCGTATTCGATACTCGTGATACGGGTCAAGCTTCTATGTCTTTCGAGTAGGTTTGACGAGGGGATCGTGCTGGCGGACGAGGTCGATGCGCGTTTTGGCGACTCATGCAGCGAGGCGACGCGCATCATGCTGCTCAACTGCCGCGCCGAGGCGTGCGATCTGTGCGGAGACTTGGCGGGTGGCATGCAATGGCATAAGGGCATGAACGCGCTGACGGAGGGATGTCGTCTCGATTACATGGAGGCCATCAATCTCTACGAGATGGCGTATGCGTTTTTTCTTCAGTGCGAAATGGCCCGTGCGCTTCAGCTGTGTCGCCTCATCGACGGATCGTTCGCCGATGATTACCCTGTTCGCGGTGCCGCTTTGTCCCTTTGCGGCTTGATACGCGCGTTGCAGGGCGACTTCGAGGAGGCGGAGGCGCTGCTTGACCGGGCGCACTCGTTCGTCGCGAAGAATCGAAACGCCGACATGTATCTCGATTGGTGCAACGCGAGGGCGTGGCTCTCGGCTTTGCAGAACGGCATCGATCGGGCTGAGGAGATACTGCTCGAGACTTCCGAAGCGGTGCGTTTCTCTGCGCATGTGGTGCCGCGCGGTGCCGCATGCCTGCCGTTTCAGAGCAGGGCGCTGCTCAAGACGTTGACGGGAGACGGTGATGCTGCATCTGCGGTGCTTCGCGAGTTCGACGCCTTGGGCATAGGCGAGACGGCTTTGATGCGTATTATCAGGGAGCACGCTGAGATAATGGGTGCAGGCGATGGGGGCGACCCCGATCGCCTGGCGTCGCTTGCGGACAGGGCGCAGGCCTGCGGGTTTTGGCTGGTTGCCTTGCGCGTTCGCCTGCGTTGCGCGTCGCGCTTGTACGAGCAGGGGAAAAGGGCGAAGGCGATGCGTGCGCTTGACGACGTGATCAAGTTGGCGTCGAGCGAGGACATCGTCGGGCTGTTCTGCGGTTTGGGGGGGGCTGCGCGTCGCCTTCTGGGCGCGTACCTCGCTTCAGTGAAGACGAGCGGCGCGAACCGCAGATTTGTGCGTCGGCTGCTCAAGCTTCCCGAATTCGACAATTGGGAAACGGGCGACCTAGCGGAGGCGGTTGACGTCACCGCGCGTGAGAAGGAGGTGCTCGCGCTCGTGATGTCCGGTTGCTCGCGCTCCGAGATCGCGTCGGAGTTGTGCGTCAGCGAGGGCACGGTGAAATCGCATCTCTCGCATTTGTACGCGAAGTTCAACGTGAACCGTTTGGCCGATTTGCTCGATCGCGCTTCCGATCTGGGATGTTTCGGGGATTGATACGCTGGAGCAGCGGTGGGCTCGGCGGAGGCGGCGAATCTGCCGTCGCCGGGTGAAACGTGGGGGCTTGGCGCTGTCTAGCGCCCGCGCTCGCTTCTCAGGTGCGCCGCCGCGCGATCGACCGCCGCGCCGATGAAGGTCTTGCCCGCGTCGATGAGCGTGTCCCGGTCGGATACCTCGGCTTTCTTGAGCGCATCGACCAAGATGGCGATGCTTTTGCTGCCGCCCGAGAGAAGGTCTCCCGCATCGTCGGCGCCCGACGCCTCGATGGCGCGGAAGACCGATTCGACGACGGCTTCGCGTTCGCGGTCGTCGAACCGCGCGAGCCATGCGCGCAACGACTCGGCCATGAGTTTCGTCGATTCGGGCATCTCGCCGGCGTAGGCGAAGTCGTCGAGCGCATCGTCTACCTCCCATGAGAACACGCTGTGTTGGTCGAGTCCTTTCGCGCGGCTTTTCACCACATGCACCGGGGCCTGCGATTCCAGCAAAATGCCCACGAACGACTCGGTGGGGATGGTCTTGTGGATGCGGCCTTGAAGCGGCTCGTAATCCTTGTCCGAGAACGTGCCTTCTTTGAAGCCCGGGCCGTCGTGTATGAACACGCGCTCGATACGCGCTTGCGTTTCGGGCGATGCCTTCAACGCGGCGTACTCGGCGAGATTGCCGCCTTTCGAGTGGCCGCCGACGTAGAGCGGGCCGGTTGTTTTCGCGGCGATGGCTTCGAGATAACGCTCTGCTTGGTGCTGCGCGGGCACGGCATCGGCGAACGCCATGTTGAAGTTCTCCTTCCAACCCGCAAGCGAGGTATCGGTGCCGCGGAAGCCAACGTAGACGAACTGTTTTTTCGCCGTGAAGGTCATGGCTGCGAACTGGGTTTCCTGCTCCGCGTCGAAAAGGCTGAGGTAGTCGTGGGCGCACATGGTGCGAAACCGCGGGCTTGCGGCGAGCGCGAACAGGTTGAGTTTGATGTTTTTCGGATCGAGCCCGGTGAACATGCCGGGGAAATGCTCGGCGAGCAGCATGTCGCGGATGGGCACGGGGCGCGTCTCTCTCGACGTGACGTTTCTCAGAATGGCGCGAAGCCCCGCGAAGGACTTGCGTTCCTCGAGCGGAGGGAGCACGTCTTCGCCGCGCACCATGCACAGCTGCGTGAGGGCCGCCGAGTCGACGGGGTTCAGGGGCTCGTCTTCGAAGGAGGCGAGCTTTGTCTCAAGGTAATCGAGCAGGTAGGGCATGGGCGTCTCCTGAATTCGGCGTGGGATCGGCGGGCGCGTTGTTTGCGATGCCGGATCCTCCCGTTCGGTGAATACGCCCCGTTTCGTCTTTTCGCGTGTAGGCGCAAGTGCAAGCGGGGCCAAGCGGGATCGGTCTTTTCGTCGCCTTCTATTATGTCGCGCCTTGCGCGTTACGGAAGGGGAAAAGAGAGGCGCCTCGTGCCCGGTGGCAGAGGCGCCTCTCTCATCGAAGCTGTGGTTCGCGCGGTCGTCGTCCATCGCGGGCGACACGCTGCGCGCTGGAAACGCGGAGCGTCGCGCTTAGGCGTAGATCTCCTTCTCGACGACAAGTTCGTTTTTGATCTTGCCGACGAGCTTTTGCAGCGCGTCGATGCAACGCGGGCGGATGTCGGCGCCGATGAGCACGTACATGAGCGAGTCGCCCACGTTGCAGACGCCCTCGTTCAGCCAGACGCGCACGTAGTACACGCCCTCCCAGGTGAGCGCCTCCTCGACGGCGGCCGCGAGACCTTCCTCGTCGTAAGAGAATTCGACCTGCGACACCTCGCCGAGCCCCTCGACGCCCTCGCGAACCTGAGCTTTCGGAGTGATGCGCACCACGCCGTTGTGCGTGAGGAACATGCCGCATTGCGCGGCCTTCGGATCGGCCTTCGCCTCTTTGAGCCACTGATCGACGGACGGTTCTTGCTTAGCCATGAGGGCCTCCTATGGTCGGATGCTCGCAGCATGCGGGATGCGAGCATGAATTATGCCAGGTTCAGTATACCTATTGTTCTCGCATGCGAACGGGCGCGGTGCGTTTATCCCCGGGTTTTTAACGAGTGCGAAAACGACGCGCGGTGCGTTGCGGAAAACATCGAGCGGACGTTGCGGTGCTTCGGATATTTAACGCGAAGATAATCGAGCGTTTCGGTTGAACCGGTACCATGTTTGCGATAAACGAGCGCGGACGCTGCCGCGCGGCTTTGATGACCCCCGCTGGAAGGAGCAGCATGTCGCTACCCGCATCCGATTTGAGCAAGCAGCCCGACAACCGCACCACCATGGAGCTCGGTGCGGTTCTTCCCGAGACCGCCGAGGTGCGCGATGGGCATCTGTTCATCGGCGGCGTCGATATGGTCGAGTTGGCGAAACGCGAGGGCACGGCGCTGTACGTCTACGACGAGGCGGACATTCGCCATCGCATGGAGCGTTATCGCGACGCGTTCAAATCGCGTTACGGGAACGCCGACGTCATCTACGCGTCGAAGGCGTTCCTCAACAAGGAGGCCGTGCGCATGGTCGCCTCGGAGGGGCTTTGCCTGGATGTGTCGGGCGGCGGCGAGTTCGCTTGCGCGCTTTCGGTCGGTTTTCCCGCCGAGCGCGTGTTCATGCACGGGAACAACAAAACGCCGCGTGAGTTGGAAGAGGCCATCTCCGCAGGTATCGGGCGCATCGTCATCGACAGCCGCATCGAGCTTCGCCGCATCTCCGAGATAGCGGGACGCTTGGGCGTCGTGCAGGATATTTACATGCGCATCACGCCGGGCGTGGAGGCCGACACGCACGAGTACATTCGCACGGGCTGCGAGGACTCGAAGTTCGGCTTCAACATGCGCGACGACTTCGCCTTCAACTGCGTGCGCGACGTTTTGGGCACGCCGAACGTGCGCTTGGCCGGCCTGCATTGCCATATCGGGTCCCAGATCTTCGCGCTGCACTCCTTCCGCGAGGCGGCGGACGTCATGGTGGAGTTCATCGCGCGCATTCGCGACGAATATGGTTACGTCATCGAGGAGCTTGATCTGGGCGGCGGCTTGGGCATCGCCTACACCGCCGAGGACGAGCCGTCCTCGATCGAAGACTTCGCCGAGGTGACGGCGACGGCGGTCAAGGATTTCTGCGAGGCGCGCGACCTGCCGCTGCCGCGCCTTTTGGTGGAGCCGGGTCGGAGCTTGGTGGCGAACGCCGGCGTCACGTTGTACACGGTGGGCATTCTGAAGACGCTGCCGGGCATTCGCAAATACGTCGCAGTCGACGGCGGCATGTCCGACAACATCCGCACGGCGCTCTACCATGCCGACTACGAGCCCGTCGTCGCGAACAAGGCCGATCAGCCGCGCACGGAGATCGTCACCATCGCCGGCAAGCATTGCGAAAGCGGCGACGCGGTGGTGATCGACATGCCCATGCAACATCCCGACCTGGGGGATGTCGTGTGCGTGTTCGCGACGGGCGCGTACTGTTACACCATGGCGAGCAACTACAACGGGCAGCCGCGTCCTGCGATCGTGTTCGTGCGCGATGGCGAGGCTCGCGTGGTGACGCGCCGCGAAACCTACGAGGACCTGCAGAGGCGCGATCTGTAACTGCGTCTTCGGCGGGTTCGCCCGCGCTCGTCTGCGGTCCGCGCCTTCGGCGGAGGCGGTGTGCGCCGTGCTCTACGGTCCGCACCGCCTTGTGCCCTGAGGCCCTTCCGTATCGCGCCGCGTCCTTCGACGCACCGCGCTTCTTCGCCGCTTTCCGCGTTTTTACCGTTGTGAGCGCCCGCGACCTCGGTTGCCGGGCGCTCGCCTTTATAATGGGTGCACTGAATGGTAGGGCGCGGTGTTGACACGCCGCGGTCGGTCGGACGACGAAGCGCCTCAGCTCGCCGTTGGCGATGCGCGCTTGCAAGTCAGAAGGAGCAGGACATGGCGGTAAAAATCGGCTTGGTCGGAACGGGTACCGTGGGCGGTGGCTGCATCGATATCATGTTGAAGCACAAGGAGTCTTTCGAGCGCCACTTCGGCATCGACGTGGAGCTCGTTTGCGTTTGCTCGTTAGACAGCGCGGAGGCCGAAGCGCACGGCGTGGGTCATCTGTTCACGAGCGATTTCAACGACATCATCAACGACCCTGAGATCGACATCGTCATCGAGCTCATCGGCGGAACGACCTTCGCCCGCACGGTCGTGCTCGGCGCGCTTGAGGCGGGGAAGAACGTCGTCACCGCCAACAAGGCGCTCATGGCGACGTGCGGCGAGGAAATCATGAGCACGGCGGCGCGCATGAACAAGGAGATCGCGTTCGAGGCGAGCGTGGGCGGCGGCATCCCCATCATCGATCCGTTGAAGCATTCGCTGATCGCCAACGAGATCCAGTCTGTCATGGGTATCGTCAACGGCACCACCAACTACATGCTGACGCGCATGTCCGAGGACGGCATGAGCTATGAGGAGGCGCTCGCGGAGGCGCAGGCCAAGGGCTTCGCCGAAGCGAACCCGTCTGCCGACGTCGACGGTTTCGATGCGGCGGCGAAGATCGCCATTCTGGCGTCCATCGCTTTCAACTCGCGTGTGACCATGGACGATGTGTACACGCGCGGCATCACCAACATCACGCCCGTGGATTTGGAGGCGGCGCGCGACATGGGCTACGTGGTGAAGCTGCTCGCCATCGCGCATCGCACCGAGGGCGGCATCGACGTGCGCGTTCATCCCACCATGATCCCCGTCGATCATCAGCTTGCCACGGTGGGCGGCGTGTTCAACGCCATCTACGTGGTGGGCGACTTCGTGGGCGAGACCATGTTCTTCGGCGAGGGCGCGGGCGCGGGCGCTGCGGCGAGTGCGGTCATGGGCGACGTTTTGGAGGTGGCTCGCCATATTCAGCAGGGCATCGCCCCCATCGTCGGCTGCACGTGCACCGACAAGCTGCCCATCTTGCCGATCGAAGAGCTTTCCATGAAGTACTACATCCGCTTCTCGGTTGCCGATCGCCCGGGCGTCTTGGCGGCCATGGCTGGCGTGTTCGCCAATCACGGCGTGAGCGTTTACTCGGTGGTTCAGCGCGGCAAGAAGGAGAGCGGCACCGTTGATGTGGTGTACGTGACCCACGTGGCTCAGGAGCGCGCGATTCGCGAGGTCATCGAGGAGATTCGCGGTCTTGACGACGTGCTTCACGGTGATCCTTCGCTCATTCGCGTGGAGGAGTAACTGTTTGATCCGTCCGTCCTGCGGGGCGGGCGGGACGCTCCGACGTTGCGATTTCCCGCGGTGCGTCGCCTTGACGCTGCGCGTTCGGCGCGCGTGTCGAGGCTCGTCTCGTCGGGTCCTCGCGTCAATCCTTGCGACCTGCGGATCTTGAGATGCGCAGGTCGCGTTCGTTTTCACCGGCTTTTAGCGGGTGATCGAGAGAACCTATTCGAAAGGAGCCCTCTTTTGGCTGGTAGCGCGTTCGGCGTCATTTTCGATTGCGACGGTACCCTCATCGACTCGATGGGGGCGTGGCGCGAGCTGGAGGCTGATTTGGCGCGGCGCGTGGGCGCTGAGCTGGATAAGGAAGACACGGACGCGCTCACCACGATGAGCATTCCCGAGTGCGGCGCATATCTGCACGGGAAGTTCGGGCTTGGAGAGTCGCCCGAGGAAGTCGTGGGCACGATCGATGACTTCATGATGGACTATTACGCGAATCGAAGCGTGGCCCGCCCCGGCGCGCTCCGGTTCGTGAGGGGGCTTGCGGATGCCGGCGTGCCGATGGCGGTGGCATCTTCGACGCCGAGCGCGCTTTTGCGCGCGGGCATCGAACATGCGGGGTTCGCGCCGTACATGCGCGCCGTCGTATCGGTGGACGATGTGGGGAAGCCGAAGCGGGAGCCTGCCGTTTACGATCGGGCACGTGAGGCGCTCGGCACGACGCGCGCGCAGACATGGGGCTTCGAGGATGCGACGTACGCTCTGCGCACGCTGAACGCGGCGGGCTATCATACGTTCGGCGTGTATGATTGCGACTTGTCGGGAACGTTCGAGGAGCTTGCGGGCGAGGCTGATATGGTGGCGCGCTCGTTCGAGGCCGTGTCAGCGGCTGATTTCTTGAAAGCCGCGAACCCTCATGTCCGCGTGGTGTACAAGCCGGTCGTGAAGGAGGGCGCCGCTGCCGCCGCAGGCGGTGCCGGCGTCGCCTGCGGCGGGCGCACGCAGGGCGACCCCTTCCTTCGTGCGGAGAACGAGGACGACGACGGCTACGATCCGTATTCCGATCGTCGCGAAGAGACCCCGCTGTTCGAGGCGAGCCCCTGGGATTAGCGGGCGCTCCGGCGGGCGCGCTTGCGCCTGCGCCAGCGCTCCTCGCATCGCCCGCGCCCGCGCCGAAGCTCGCCGGCATCCCGCGTCGCCTTTTCGCCTCGACGTCTCTTTCCTCATGAAATTGTTATCAAGTACTGATTATTCCCTCATGAAGTTGCGGTATCGGGCGAATAATTCCCTCATGAAATTGTGAAATACCTGATCAGGAGCGTTCCGCCTCTTCCTTCTCACCGATGGCGTCGATGTCGTAGGGCGTGGTCTGGTAGACGTAGTAGTTGAGCCAGTTGGTGTAGAGCAGCTGCGCGTGCGAGCGCCAGGTGGAAGCGGGCTGGCGTGAGGGGTCGTCTTCGGGGTAGTAATGCGCGGGCAACGCGACGTCGAGCCCGCGCGCCACGTCGCGGTCGTACTCGGCCTTCAGCGTTTCGCGGTCGTACTCGGGGTGGCCGAACACGAAGAAGTTCGAGGAGTCGGTGGATTTGGCAATGTAGACGCCGGCTTCCTTCGAGGTGGCGATGATCTCGAGCTCCAGGTGCGCCTCGATGTCCTCGGCAAGCACCTCGGTGTAGCGCGAATGCGGCGCCTTGAAGGTATCGTCGAAGCCGCGCGTGAGCGGGGAGGTGTTCTTCACCACGTCGTGGTCGAACACGCCGAACACCTTCTTCGGCAGCTCGTGCTTGGGCACGCCGTAATGGTAGTAGATGCCCGCTTGGCGCCCCAGCAGATGTGCAGCGTCGAGTGCACGTTCGTCTTGGACCATTCCATGATCTCGCACAGCTCGTCCCAGTAGTCGACGTCCTCGAAGTCGAGCAGCTCAACGGGGGCTCCCGTGATGATGAGGCCGTCGTAGTGCTTGTCGCGCACCTCGGCGAAGGTGGTGTAGAAGGTCTCGAGGTGCTCGGTGGCGACGTTTTTCGCCTGGTGGCTGACGGTTTGAAGCAGCTCGACCTCGATCTGAAGCGGCGTGTTGGCGAGCTTGCGCAAGATCTGGGTCTCGGTGGTGATCTTGGTGGGCATGAGGTTCAGCAGGAGGAGCTTCAGCGGGCGGATGTCCTGGTGCATCGCGCGAAACTCCGTCATGACGAAGATGTTCTCGCTCTCGAGAGCGGCGGTTGCGGGTAGCGAATCCGGAATGCGGATGGGCATGGTGAAATCCTTTCGTAACGTAGTGCAGTGCATACTATAGAGGAAGCGCGGGCGGTGACGGGCGTCGAGCGCCCGGCAATGCGGCTTCGGGCGATATGATGTTTGCAAGGCTGGCTATCTGAAAAAACGCTAATCGAACTATCGTTTTCGCAACTATAATGGCATGACGTTTTAATGCCGAAGAGCATTTCGTCGTCTGCGCACCATGATTACGATCGCAACGGCTTTGCGCAGTGCCGCTTATGGCAAGCGGGCTTTTGCGTTCAGCTGTATAGAAAGAAACGGAGTTGACATGACCCGATCCATAGAAACCGTCTGCGTGCAGGGCGGGTATCGCCCGGGCGATGCCGAGCCGCGCCAGGTTCCCATCTATCAGAACACGACGTGGAAGTACGGCACGAGCGAGCACATGGGCAAGTTGTTCGATCTTGAGGAGTCGGGCTATTTCTACACGCGCCTGCAAAACCCCACCAACGACGCGGTGGCGGCGAAGATCGCCGAGCTCGAGGGCGGCACCGCTGCCATGCTGACGTCGTCCGGCCAGGCGGCCAATTTCTTCGCCGTGTTCAACATCGCGGGAGCGGGCGACCACATCGTGTCGTCGGCCTCCATTTACGGTGGCACGTACAACCTGTTCGCGCACACCATGGCGCGCATGGGCGTCGAGTGCACCTTCGTCGATCCCAACTGCACCGACGAGGAGCTCGAAGCGGCGTTTCGCCCGAACACGAAGTGCGTGTTCGGCGAGACTATCGCCAATCCAGCGCTCACGGTGCTCGACATCGAGCGTTTCGCCGCGGCAGCGCATGCTCACGGCGTGCCGCTGATCGTGGACAACACGTTCCCCACGCCCGTGTTGTGCCGCCCTATCGAGTGGGGCGCCGACATCGTCACCCACTCCACCACCAAGTACATGGACGGGCATGGCGCGTCCGTGGGCGGCGCCATCGTGGATTCCGGCAAGTTCGACTGGGCGGCTCATGCTGAGAAGTTCCCGGGGCTTTGCGAGCCCGACGAGAGCTATCACGGCGTGGTGTACGTCGAGCGCTTCGGGCTCGAGGGGGCCTACGTCACCAAGGCGACGGCGCAGCTCATGCGCGATCTGGGTTCCATTCAGGCGCCGCAGAACGCCTTCCTCGTGAACGTGGGGCTCGAGAGCTTGCACCTGCGCATGGCCCAGCATGCCGCCAACGGCTTGGCGGTTGCCGAGCACCTGGCGCAGCATCCGAAGGTGGCCTGGGTGCGTTACCCCAAACTCGAAGGCGATACGGAGTTCGAGCGCGCGCAGAAGTACCTGCCGCAGGGCGCGTGCGGCGTGGTGAGCTTCGGCGTGGCCGGCGGCCGTGCGGCGGCGGAGACGTTCATGAAGAACCTCAAGCTCGCGCAGATCGCCACGCATGTGGCCGACGCGCGCACGTGCGTGCTGCATCCGGCGAACGCGACCCATCGTCAGATGAACGACGAGGAGCTGAAGGCCGCGGGCATCTCGGCGGATCTGGTCCGCTTGTCGTGCGGCATCGAGTCGGCGGCAGACTTGATCGCCGACATCGATTCCGCGCTGGCGGCGGTGTAGAGCTAAAGCGCGAGTCCGCTTCACAATAGAGAGCGTTGGTTTAGCGAGGGGCGTCCTAGTCGGACGCCCCTCGTTTGCTTTGAGGCGGCGAGCACTGCTCCTTTCGCTGGAGATGCGCGGGGGCACGGCCTTCCCCGACCGTCTGGAGCCGCCTGCGGATCCCCCTCGCCTGGGTCTCGCTACCCCAGGCGAGCTCGTGCGCGAAATGCGGCCCTTCGGTTCCTGTAAATCAACGAAATGTGTCATTCGGCCGTCCGCGTCTTTCGGTGACTTCAGCGAAGAAAACCAAGCTTGCTTCCGACCTGCGGTTTTGCTGGAGACTGTTGCTAGCTCGCCGAGAATCACTCGCGGCGGGCGGCGATCGTCCGTTGTGGTTGATACATGTCGTTGAAAAAACGGAATCGCAACGCTGAAAATCGAGCACGGAGCGACTTTCCTGCCTCGGCTCGGTCGCGTGGGTTCAGCTGGTTTTTCGCGCGGTGCTGGCTTACGTTGCGGCGATGCGGCAGCTTTCTAGATTCCCACGGTCATGTGCATGGAGTAGAACGCGAACCTGACGGCGAAGCACGCCGCGAGCGCGAGCAGCGCCGCTGCGGCGATCGCGATCAGGCGCGGCGTTTCCGCAAGATGCGACGAGAGCGTCGCGACGACGATCGCGCCTGCGTTCAATGCGGCGTAGGCGATGATGGACGCAGGGAAGAAGGGCACAAGTTCCACGGCGCTTGCGATGGTGGTGGCGATGCCGCCGAGCTCGCCCCATTCAGTTGCGAGCGCCGCGACGTTGGCGACGGCGGCGACGGCGGCGATGCCGAGCGCCGTGCGCATCTGCAGCCGTGTAGGCTCCTGCTTGGCGAAGAGCAAGCCGAACAGACCGACGAACGGTCCGCTTGAAAGACCGCAGAGCCACAGCGTCAACGGTGCGAGCGGCAGGTTCCACGTGGGAACCGACGACACCGAGTACGCCAGCGCGATGAAGGTGACGAACGCGACGCCTGCGATCGATGCGGCAGCGAGCCAAATGCGGCGTACGATCTTGGGCATATCGTCGCGAAACGAGGCGATCCAGTACACCCCGCCTATGGCGAGAAAGGCCACGGCGGCGACTACTTCGTTAGAGAGTGGAGAGCGGCCGATTCCCGAGATCACGTACAGGGCGTTCGCAGGCGTGCCCAGATGAGTCGCCGAGGCAATAAGGCCCGTGATGGCCAAAGCGAGCGGGATGACCAGATGACGGCTGGCGGCGTCGGCACGGGCTTTGTCAGTGGTGGAGAAAGCCACCCATGCCATCATGATGAACCCGACGACACCTGCGGGCGCGATGCTGGTGAAAAGCACGAGCGTGATTTCGTTGAGGGCGGTTTCCATGAATCTCCTTGATACGGTGGACGGTTTGGCTGCAGGGGACGCTGCATGGTGGAAGTCCGCGACGTCCCGCCGGCTGCGCCGTCGCCTGCCGCGGTGACCTGCTGTCGCCCGCCGGCTGCGCCGTCGCCTGCCGCCGCGCCGCATTGCGGCAGGCGGGCATTCGCTCCCCTATTATGACGAAACAGGGCACGCCTCGAAAGGTGTACCCTGTTTCGTTTTGCGGCGCATTCCCGAAGGAGACGCGCCGTGTTCGTCCTATGACGTGACGCGGGGCGGCGCTACAGCGCGATTCCCATGTAGGTGCCGTAGAAGGCGATACGGGCAAAGAAGATACCGACGGCGATGATGACGCAGGCGGCGGCCGCAAGTGCGGGCGACTTCTTCTTGCAAGAGAGCGACACAAGCGCCGCCGCGGCGATTCCGCATACTGCAAACAGCGCGATGATCAGGCCGAATGCGGGAACGAGGCCGGATGCGGGGCCCCAGATGTTGCGAATGGAGCCAAGGCCCGCGAATTGCACGGCCAAGCCCGCCACGCCGATGACGACGCCTGCGGCCACGATGCCCGGGGCGATCTTCGCAGCGTTCTCGGGCAGCTCGACGCGGGCGAAGCCCAAGACCGTGAATCCGATCGCCGCGCCGCCCGCGATGGCGTAACCCAGCATCTGAACGATGGAGGCGGGCGTGTTCCACGTGGGAATGGTGTCCATCATGTAGGCCAGTCCGCAGAAGACGGCGAACACCAGCGAAAGCACGGCGAGCACGATGAGCAGCGCCTTGCGCGCGCCGCCCGCTGCGGGCAGCTTGCCTGCGAGCGCGAGCGCCCAGTAAACGATAGCGACGACGCAGAACGCGAGCGCGGCGACGATCTCGTTAGACAGCGGCGAGGAGCCGATGCCGCCGAAGACGCCGAACGCGGCGAACGGGCTTGCGAGGTGCATGAACGCGCCGATGAAACCTACGAGCAACACGACTGCGGGAATGGCGGTCATCTTGTCGACGCGCTTGGCGGCGTCATCGTCGATCTTTCCCGTCGCGAAAGCATATGCCAGCGCGATGAAGGAAGCTGCTCCCATCGGCGCCAGCGTGGTGAATACCGCCAGAGCGGCATGCTCGAAACCAGAACCCATAAGCTATTTCACCTCCGCGGTATTAGCGACGACGCAATCGGTCGAGCCGCTCGGCTTGGCGTGCTCGCAAGCCTTGACGTACAGATTCGGCGTGGTGTTCGCCGGGTCGGGCAAGGGCGCGATGGCCGCGCGCTCGCCGAGCTTCGCCATCTCGTCGGCAGGGCCGAATTGGAGGGCTCGCATGGTGCAGGCCTCCACGCAGATGGGCGACTTGCCCTCGGCCAGACGGCTCGCGCAGCCGTCGCACTTGGTGCTGTGGCCCTTCTCGCGGTCGACCTTCGGGTTGCCATAGGGGCAGGCCAGCTCGCAATAGCCGCAGCCGATGCATTTCTTGACGTCGACGCTGACGATGCCGTCGTCGCCTTTGTGCATGGCGCCGGTGGGGCAGACGTGCGTGCACGCGGGATTGTCGCAGTGCTGGCACGAGGTGGAGACGTAGTACGTGTAGGAGTCGGTGCTCCAGGTTCCGTCAGACGCCTGGTTCCATCCGCCGCCTTCGATTTCGTAGACATGGCGGAAGGTGAAGTCGAGGCCGAGGTCGTGGTAGTCGCGGCACGCCGCCTCGCAGGTATGGCAGCCCGTGCAACGGGTTGCGTCGAAGTAGAAACCGTATTGGGTCATGGGTTTACTCCTTCACTTTCTCGATGGTGCCGATCACGCTGTGCTGTCCCGTGCCCTTCGAGACGGGGTTGCGCTGGCGGCTGGTCAGCGTGTTGGTGCAACCGCCCTTGTCGGTGCGGTCGCCTTCGGCCGGCGCGTCGTGCCATGCGCCCTGGGGATGCATGATGACGCCGGGCATGACGCGGTTCGTTACCTTCGCCTGCGTGATCATGGAGCCTTGCGCGCTGGTCAGCTTCACGCGGTCGAGGTCGGCGATGCCCATCTTCTCGGCATCGATGGGGTTGATCCACGCCTGGAACGGGGTGATGCGGTTGAGCACCGGGTTGTGGGCGTAGGTGGAGTGCGTGGTGCACTTCGGGTGGAAGTCGAGGATCTGGAAGGGGAACTCGTCGGTGACGTCCTCTGCGCTATCGGGGCCGGGCACGTAGATCGGCAGCGGCGTGATGGCGTTTTTCTCTTCGGCATCGAGCGTCCACGTCTCGGCGAACGCGGCGTACTCGGGCGAGTAGATCTGCGCTTTGCCGGTTTTGGTCTTCAGCGGATTGGCCTCGGGGTCGGCGATGAAGGGGTCGATCTTGTCGGACGGTGCGATGTCGAAGGTGAACGTGCCCATCTTGACGCCTTCGTCGTAGGTCGGCATGTCGTACTTGTCGCCCGCCTTCTCGACCAAGTCGTCGTAGAGCTTGCGGCACCAGTCCTCGCGGGTCATGCCGCCGTTGCTGTACTCGTCGTAGACTCCCAGGCGTTTGGCGAGCTCGCCGCACACCTCGTAGATCTCGCGACGCTCGAACTTGGGCTCGCAGACGGGCTGGCCGAAGCGGATGCCCGCTACGTCGTTGCTCTCGCCCGCTGCGGTGAGGCTGTAGGTCTCCTGGGGCGTGAGGTCGGGCAGCACGATGTCGGCCCAGTTGCAGGAGTCGGTCCACGCTACGTCGTATTGTAGGATGAACTCGCAGAGGCTCTCGTCGCGCAGGATGTCGGTGGTGGTGTTGATGTCGGCGTTTTGGTTCGCCATCATGTTGTTGCCGTAGTTCACGAGGAACTTGATGCCGGTTTTGAGCGCGTCGGCGCCTTGGATGCCGTCGTGCGTGGCGGTGAGCTTCGCGCCGTCGCGAATGGCCTCGGGCCACAGGAACTGCGGTATCTTCGTCTTTACGGGGTTGGTGCCGGTGGGCAGGGATCTCAGGCCGATGCCGCTGTTGCCGATGGTGCCGCCCGACGTGGTGCCGGGGCGGCCTACCTGGCCGACCATGAGCGCGAGGGCCATGACCGCGCGCGATGCGTTGTCGCCGTTGGCGTGGCGCTGCATGCCGAGGCCCTGGCAGATGAAGCAGGGCTTGGCTTGGCCGATCTCCTTCGCCAGCGCGGTGATGCGCTCGGCGGGGATGCGGGTGATGGCGCTTGCCCATGCGGGCGTCTTCTCGACGTGGTCGTAGCCGGTGCCCATGACGTAGTCGTAATACGAGAGGTTCTTGCCGCGCGCGCCCTCGGGCATGGTCTCCTCGTCGAAGCCCACGACGTAAGTGTGCAGGAAGTCGATATCGACCAGGTCGTTCTCGATCAGCTCGTGGGCGAGCGCCGCGACGAGCGCCGCGTCGGTGCCGGGGACGATGGGAATCCACTCGGCGCCGATGTTCGCGCACGTCTCAGTACGGCGCGGGTCGATGCTGATGACGCGTACGTTTTTCTTCTCGTGGGCGACCAGCAGGTCGTAACCCGGGCCGTCGCCTGCCATGCGCATGTCGTTGGGCGCGAAGCCGAACATGACCACGAGCTCGTCGTTCTCGAGCGTTTTGAACGAGCGATTGCCCCACGAGCTTCCGTAAACGTAAGGGTACGCGCCGAAGCTGATGGACGCGCTCGAGTAGCTGCCATAGCGCGTGATCTCACCGCCGAGCAGATTGATCAGGCGGAAGAACGGGCTGTTCATCATGATGTTTTGCTCGACGCCGGAGCATTCCTGGATGAAAACGGCTTCGTTTCCGTAGGTCTTGATGACGCGATCGAGCTCGCCGGCGATAGTGTCGAGCGCGTCATCCCAGCTGATGCGCTCGTACTTGCCGTCGCCGCGCTTGGTGCCCGCGACGCGGCGCATCGGGTAGTTCAAGCGCTCCTCGGCGTTCAGCCATTTGCGGATCGAGCGTCCGCGCAGGCAGGCGCGCGCCTGGACGTCGCCGAACTCGGGCGAGCCGGTGGTGTCGGACTCCACGTAGGCGACCTCTCCGTCGTGCACATGGCATTGCAGCGGGCACGCCCCACCGCAGTTCACGTGGCAGTGCGTCCAGACGATCTCGTCGGTGCTCGCCGCCTCGTCGGCGAAGGCGACGGGCGTCGTCTGAGCGAACGTGGCGCCGCAGGCTCCGCCGGCGACGGCCAGGGCTCCGAGCGCGCCGGACGCCTTGGCGAACGTACGACGGTCGAGCATCATGTTCTCTTTTGACATGCAACCCCCTCCATTCTCGTTGCGTGTTGCTAACGTGTGCCCCCACTATAGGAAACGCGGTGAGGAAACGTTGTCACCAGAAAGGTGTGATTTTTGTAAAGCACCAGGTCAATTGCTTGGTGGTGACATGGTGACGAATGTGTTGGGGGCAATGAGCGCGCTCGAGATGGTAGAATCGCCTTCGCCGTAACAGGAGATCGCTTGCGAGGGGAGGGGCGTGCGTGGGATTCGCTTCAGCATTGAGGCCGGATGTTCCGAGCTTCGGCTACGCCACGGTGCTTTCCATCAACGCGGCGTCCATTTGGGGTGGCGTGTACCCGTATCTTCCCGACCTGTATCGATCCGCCGACGTGACGGCGTTGTTCTATCTGGTGCAGATGGTCGCGTTCCTGCTTATGTTCTGCGCGGCGGGGGCGATGACGTGGAGAAGCTCGCGTTGGGCGCGCAAGGTTCATGTGGCGGCGTTTTCCGCTCCTCTTATGACAGGTCCGCTCATGCTCATCGCGGCCATGTACGTAGAGGAGCTCGCCCTTGCGTTCGTTGTGGCTGCGGCGGTGCTGGTAGGCGTGGGGTCCGCGGGCTTTCTCATCAGCTGGCAACGGGTGTTCGCCTCCATGGAGACGGTTGCCGGAACGCTTGCCCTCATCAAGGGCACGGCGGCGTCGGCCCTTTTGTATTTCGCGCTTTGCCTTATTCCCGCAGCGCTTACTTCTTACTTGATCCCCCTGGTGATGGTGCCGCTCGCGGGGCTTTGCTTGTGGATAGCCGCCGGCAAGACCGATGTCGAGCAGCCGATGTTCGAGGATGTTCCGTGCGAGCATGTGGTGGTGTACCGCAACGCCTTGCGCGAGAGCCTTCCCGTGGCCATCTCCATCGGCGCGTTCGGCTTCAGCTCGGGAGCCATCCGTTTCATCGCCGTAACGCACCAGGAGCTTTTCGGCATGATCAACATCGCTTCGATGGCTTTCCTCTTGGTGGTCACCGTCATCTTGTTCGCGGTGTGGCGCACGCGTGCGTTCCGCCTCGATCTGGTGACGGTCTTCCGCGCGATGTTTCCCGTGGCGGGTACATGCCTGGTGATCCTTCCCTTTGCGGGCGAGGGATTCGCCGACGTCGGATTCGCCGTCACGTACGCGTGCTTCGCGTTGACGTGCATGCTCATGATGATGCACTGTGCGCAGATATCGCGTGACAGCGGAATCAGCCCCGTTTTCATCTACGCGTTCTACGCCGCCGTGGCGTATTTCATGCAGATGTGCGGCTACGTGGTGGGTTACGCGTCGGGAAGCGGTGCGTCGCTCGGTCTCGAGCAGCTCTCCCTGGTGGCGGTCGTCAGTCTGTACGTGATGCTGCTGGTGGCCCTGCTCGGCCGCAGGGTGAGCAAGCTGCATACGTCCCGTCTGGAGTTTCTCATGGTGTCGCCGCGGCGGGTGGAGGACGCGGGGAGTTCGGGCGCCGCCGAGGAGGCGGACGATGCCGAGGGAGCGGGCGGCGTCGAAGGCGCGACGGCGCGCGGTGGGGCTGCGCCGGGCGGTACGGGTGCTTCCGTTTCGGACGGGCGCGGGGTGGATCTGGACAGCTCGGCTGCGAGCGGGGCGGGTCCACGCGGCTCGATCGCTCGCACCGCAGGTTCCCTTGGCGCGGACGCTCGCGGCGCGGAAGACCTCACGGCGATTCGTTGCGCGCGCGTGCGCGAGCTGTACGGCCTGTCGAGCCGCGAGGCCGAGGTGATGGAGCTCATCGTTCGAGGCAACACCGGCCCCGCCATCGCCGAGATGCTTTTCATATCCGAGAACACCATGCGCACGCATAGCAAGCGCATCTACGCGAAGATGGGCGTGCATAAGAAGCAAGAGCTCGTGGTGCTGGTCGAAGGGGTTGACGTCAGTTAGCGATTGACGGCGGCGTTAGCTGAAGATGATGACGAGGCCGAGCAGCATTCCCACGATGACGGCGAACGCCGGCGCCTTGCTGCGGCACATCAGAACCGACTGCGGAATGATCTCCCCGAAGACGACGTAGAGCATGGCGCCTGAGGCGAATCCCAGGCTTAGGCACAGCCCTATCGGCCCGATATCGCCGAGCCAAAGTCCCAGCCAGGCGCCTAGGAGCGTCGGCAGACCGCATGCCGCGGTAAGCGCCACGGCGCGAACGCGCCCCATGCCGCCCGAGATGAGGGGCACGGAGACCGCCATGCCCTCGGGAATGTTGTGCAGGCCGATGAGGACCGCCATCACCATGCCCGTCCCCAGCATGAGATTATCGGAAACGGCGAAGCTCGCGCCGATGGTCATGCCCTCGGGGACGTTGTGCAGCGCGATGGCGCATGCCATCACCACACCCGCGATCATGAGGGAAGCGCGCGAGTCGTGCTTTCTCTTGTGCTCCGCCCAGTGGTCGGCGTGGATAAGCTCGTCGATGTCGTCGTGGGTGCGGGGGTGATCGGCATCGGCCACGTGCGGAACTTCGCGGCTCGTGTGCCGGTCGATGACGTAGTTGAGCCCGTACACGACGGCGACGCCCGCGACAACCGCTGCGACCACGATCCACACGCCGAGGCCCGACGCTTGCGTCGCCGCCTCGACCGCCTCGGCGAGCAGATCGAAGCAGACCATGGCGGTCATGACGCCGCCCGCGAAGGCGAGCAGCAGGCTGATGGTGCGGTTCGAGTCGCTCTTGCACAGCGCTCCCACCACACCGCCGAGTCCGGTTCCGCCCGCTCCCGACAAAAGCGTCACGAGCGTGATGAACCAAAACGGATCGATGTTCTCCATAGTGCGGTTTCCCCCTTGCGTCGGCCGCGTCGCGCACCCGATGGGCATGCGAGCGATGGCGACGCGCTTGCGCGCTCGGCTGCGGCTTTCAGGAGAAAGCGGCAGCGAAACGCCTTGCGTTTGAACGATAGGCGAAATTATAGACGAAGCGTTGCCGTCCGGCTCGGATATGCGAGAAGCATCGCGCCGCGCCGAAGCCCCGCTGTGACCGATAGGAGGTTCGGCGGCCTTCGGCGTGCGTGTCGCGCTCGCGCGGCTTGCGTGAGAGGTCCGTTGCCCCGTCCGAGCGTGAGAGCGCGGGCGCATCGCGCCGCATGCCTCGGCTTTGATCTGACAAAAGCTTTACGTAAAGCGTTCGTCGTTTTAACACGCTTCTGATTCGGCGTTGATTTCCGTGCGGGAAGATGGTGAGCCGCTGGTTGTCGAACATGCGGCGCTTCTGCGCCGCTTCTGAGTAGAGGAGATAAAATGGCGCAACGCGTGCACCCTGCAGGCTCCGTGAGCAGGAGGGGTTTCTTCAAGATGGTCGTAGTGGGAGCCGGGGCGGCGTGCCTTGCGTCCGGGGCCGAAACCGCGTGGGCGGCGGAGGGCGATGCTTCGGGGTATCCAAGTCAGGTGAAGATCGCCGTCATGTCCGACCTGCACTATTTCTCGCCGACTCTTTGGAGCGACTGCCCCGATTACACCACCGCCGAGAACTCCGACCGCAAGATGTTCAAGGAGAGCGCCGCCATCCTCGACGCCGCGCTCGCGAGCGTCGTCGCGGCGCAGCCGGATGTGGTCCTCGTTCCGGGCGACTTGACGAAGGATAGCGAGCTGGTCTGTCATCAGGAGGCTCATGCGAAGATAGCCGCCGCGCGCGTGAAGCTGAAGGCGGCGGGCGTGGAGACGAAGTTCTTCGTCATCAACGGAAACCACGACGTCAACAATTCGAACGGACTCGACTTCTCCTCGGGTTCGGCGGTCGCGGCGCAGCATGCCGATCCTGCGACGTTCAAGCAGATCTGGGCGGATTGCGGCTATGACGACAGCACCGTGCAGTATGCCCCGAACGGCTCGGGCGCGGGGAGCTTGTCCTACGTCGCTCGACCCGCGGAGGGCTTCACGCTCATCGTGGTGGATTCGTGCAAGTACAGCGCGGACCAGACCGACAGCGGAGCCGACGAGCACGAGACCAGCGGCGTGGTGGGCCTCGATTTGCTCAGCTGGGTGGTGAACCAGGCGTCGAAGGCGCGTGCGGCGGGGGATGTGGTCGCGGTCATGCAGCATCACGGCGTCGTCCCCCACTTCGATGACGAGCCTACGCTGCTCGGCGAGTACCTCGTCGACAATTACGAGACCGTCGTCCCCGCTTACGCCGACGCGGGCGTGTCGGTGGTGTTCACCGGCCATATGCATGCCAACGACGTCGCGGCCTACGCCTCGCCTGCCGGTTGCGAGCTGTTCGACGTGGAGACGGACTCGCTGGTCACCTATCCCTCGTTCATCAGGACGGGAACCCTTTCCTGGCGGGAGAGCGAGGGCGCGCTCGACGCGGTTCTCGCGGTGAACGTGGCCGCTCTCGGCTCGGTCGCATACGGGTCGTACGCCGACAAGATCACGGGAGCGTCGAACATCGCCGACATCACGGAATACGGCAGGTCGCGCACGCTCACGCAGGACGTGGTCGACACGATAGCCAAGGACTATCTTTCCCAGTACATGACCCAGATCTACCAGTCGGGCGGCGTGAAGCCGACGATCGCGGGGCTTCTGGGCGTGGAGCCTGACGGGTTGGGCGAAGCCGTCTTCTCCCTGGTCGCGGGGATGCTGCCCCAGACGTTCGAATCCGGCATGCAGATCGCGCTGTCAAGCTTCAACTTCAGCATTTGGTACGATGCGTCGACCGCGCGCGTGAAGATCGACCAATATAAGGAAGTGACCGAAGACGTCGCCGTGTTCCGCTTGGAGTCGCCTGCGGCAACTGAGCTTGGCGCGCGTCTTGAGGAGCAGGCCGTCTCGACTTACGCCATCGCTGCCGACAAGATCTCCCTGTACGTTGATGCCGCGGGCCTGGCGGCCTTCCTTGACGATGTATGCGCGAAGGTGGACGCGAGCATTCTCGCCGACCCCTCGTCAACTCACGCGTTGGCCGACACCTTGGTCGACGCGCTGTTGAATTACGCTGTCGATGAGGCGGGCAACACGGTGATCGGCCTGGTCGATTACGCGTATCAGACCCATCTCAGGGGCTCCGAGTCGTGCGAGGAATGGGCCGAGGCCGTTATCGCCAAGGTTGCGGGCGGCGAGGGCAACGCCGAGGGCTTGCTGATGGAGGTGCTGCGCAGCTCGGTCAACACGGCGCAGCCCGAGCTCGTCTCCTTGCTCGAGAAGGTGAAGCTCGATATCACGCTTCTGGTGATGAAGGGGAATTCCGAGTTCATGACGACGATGGCCCTCAGCCTGCTGAAGACCACGGTGAAAGACGCGGGCGATATCGTCGGCTTGGTGGCCGACGACAACTCCCTCGGGGATGTCATCCCCGACGTCCCGGCGCTTTCGGCGTTCGCTCATAGCGCGCTTTACACGCTCAGCCACGATAGCAGCGTGCAGAACGATCACGACTTCTCGTTCACGACGCGCGTAAAGGACGCCGTGCCCGGCGGCGGCTCGGGCGACGGCTCGGGTGACGGCAGCGGTTCCGACGGCGGCTCGACGGGCGGCTCGGGCAACGGATCCGAATCGAACGGCAATGGCGCGGCGGTCGCCAAGCGCCCGTCCTCGTTGGCGAAGACCGGCGATTCGGCAGGTGCCGTGGCGCTTGGCGCGGCGGCGGTCGCGGGCGTCGGCGTTGTCGCTGCGGGAGCGGCCCTGCGCGGCATGAAAGAGCGCGAGGCCTAAGGAGACGCGCTCCCCGCGCTATTCGTCGCCCCGCCCCGCGCATCTGCGGAGCGGGGCGAAGGCGTCTTATCAAGAAATCGTACTTTAACTGGGAATTCGTTTGAAAAAACCTCCAAATTCGTTGACTTGCCCTCTCGGCTATCGCTAGAATGTAAAAGTTCGCTTTCAAAAGCCCCGTAACCGCAGATGAGTCGAGGAGCACGGAAGAGGGAGTCCAGGCCCACACCCTGTGCGTCGGCGTAGGAAACCGACACCGAGACGACCTGCACTTTTGAAAACAAACAACTCCGAGGTGGTTCGATGGAAGCCACCCCGTGCGCAAAGCACGAGGCGGATCATCCGTTGAAGCCGCCGAAGAGGCCTGCAACTATTTGGAGGAATAAGAGTGAAGACGTATTATGCGAAGCCCGGCGAGGTCGAGCGCGAGTGGGTCGTCATCGACGCTGAGGACCAGGTCCTCGGTCGTGTGGCAACCAAGGCCGCCCAGATCCTCAAAGGCAAGCACAAGCCGCAGTACACCCCGCATGTCGACACGGGCGATTTCGTCATCATCATCAATGCTGACAAGATCCGCGTGACCGGCACCAAGGCGGCGCAGAAGACTTACTATCGCCACAGCGGTTTCCCCGGCGGACTCAAGTCCGAGACCTTCACCGAGGCCATGACGAAGCACCCCGAGCGCGTTCTCGAGCATGCCATCAAGGGCATGCTGCCGAAGAACACGTTGGGCCGCGCCATGGGCAAGAAGCTCAAGGTTTACGTTGGTCCTGAGCATCCGCATGCTGCACAGCAGCCTCGCAAGATTGAGATGGAGGGTTAATCATCATGGCGAATGAAGCTCTGTACTACGGCACCGGCCGTCGTAAGAACGCGGTTGCCCGCGTGCGTCTGGTTCCCGGCACCGGCAAGGTGACCGTCAACGGCCGCGAAGGCGCCGAGTATTTCGGCCGTGAGGCTCTGCTCAACTATGCGAAGACTCCGTTCAAGGTGACGGACACCGTCGATCACTTCGACGTCATCGCCCGCATCAACGGCGGCGGCATCTCGGGTCAGGCCGGCGCGCTGCGTCACGGCATCTCCCGTGCTCTGCTCGAGGCAGGCGACTATCGCGCCGAGCTGAAGAAGGCCGGCTTCCTCACTCGCGACGCTCGCGTCGTGGAGCGCAAGAAGTACGGTCTGAAGAAGGCTCGCAAGCGCCCGCAGTTCTCGAAGCGCTAGTTTTTCAGATCCATACGCTTTGCAACGAAGCCCTGTCTGCGAATCGCAGGCGGGGCTTTTCTCGTGTGCGGGTGATGTGATGATGGCGGGGGTGTCGGGGTCGCCGCGTCGCGTCGGCAGCGTCGCATACGGCGTGGACTGTCGCGCCGTATGCGGCAGCCGGTATCTCGATTTCGGCAGGGGTTCCTCGCTGACAGATCGCCGTTCTTCAGTGAAGAAGCGGAAAATTGAGTGAAGGCTGCCAACGATGGGGACGCCAACGATAGGGGGCGTCAACACTGAGGCTGCCAACGATGGGGATACCAAAGCAGTGGACGCCGGCGCTGGGGATGATGTTCCCCCTGGATTCATCCTTGTCTGCTCCGCCGCATGAGCAAGTGAGGCGAAGACGTTGCCGCAGGGGACGTTTGCTCCGACTTACTCAGCCTCGAGCGCCTCGAGGTTTGCGCGCCAAGCTTGGTTCGATATGGTGGGGATGCGCACAAGCACCAGGTAGAGCAGGAAGAGCGCGACGGCGCCGAGAATCGCCCAGACGAGGGGCTTCTGCACGATCAGTGCGCTTGCACCCATGACGGTGAATGAGATGACGAGCATGCGAGCCTTCGCTCCCACCGACATGCCGCCCGCTTCTTGGAAGGCGACCACGTACATCGAGTAAACCTTGGTGGTCTTTATCCACGCATGGCAGCGCGGCGATGTCTTCGCGAAGAGAAACGTCGCCAGTAGAAGAAGCGGTGTGGTGGGAAGCACGGGGATGAACACGCCCGCGACCCCGATTCCGAGGGCAAGCCACGCTATGCCGAGCAGCGCTATGTTGAGGATCTTTCGCATGGGAACACGATGCCGGAGCAAGTTCGCTTCACGTAGACGGGGCAATGCCGGGGAAGCTCCCATCGGCGAACGGAGTTCAAGATGCGGGCTGACCCGCAGCTGCAGTGCGTTCGTCCCGATCGATCTGCTCCGGCGTTCTGCTCTATGCCGCCGATCAGCTCGATCCGACCAGCCCTTCTATACCGTCCGCAACGCGACTTGGTGGTCCATGCGCTCCGTCTTCTTCGCGTTTCACCCGCAGCGCACTCTCGGCCTGCGCCGCGCGTTCCGCTGGCAGCGCACTCCGCCCAACGTCCTGTGCCTTGCCCGCAGATCGCAGCGGGTGCGCTTGCGGGTTGCTTAACGCTTCGGCGATACGTGACGCTCATTGTTGACAAATAGGAAAAAAAGAAAGCGTCTCACGAGTTATAAGAGGAGGGGCTATGGTGAAGGATACGGTGTTCTCTCCGTCGTTCGGCAATCGCCCTAGCTACTTTGTGGGCCGAGAGACTCTTATGGATCGTTTGATCGCGGGATTGGAAAACGCGCCGGGAAGCCGCGATCGCGCCATCGTGTTGTTGGGTCAAAGGGGAGGCGGGAAGACCGTTCTTCTGCGGGAGTTGGCTGACCGCGCGGCGGAAAAGGGCTATGTGGTGGCAACTCCGACGGTTGCCGCAGGGGGCATGCTCGAGCGCATTGTCGAGAAGATTCAGGACAGCGGAGAGCGCTATGCCAAGGAGCGTAAAACTCGCATGAGCGGGGCGAGCGTGGGCGCGCTTGGCTTTTCCGCTGGGTTGCAGTTCACACGCGAAGTTCAGGAGACGAAGAGCTTCCAGTACAAGCTTACGCAGCTCGCGCGTAAGCTCACGGGTCAAGGGCGGGGTGTTCTCGTGCTTGTGGACGAGCTGCAGGCGAATTCCCCCGACATCCGTCGGCTGGTGATCGCCTATCAAGAGCTGGTGGGGGAAGGTCTTGATGTGGCGCTGGTGATGGCAGGGCTGCCGGGTGCGGTTTCCGCGACGCTTAACGACCATGTTCTCACCTTTTTGAACCGTGCGACCAAGGTTGAGCTCGGACCGTTACGACTGGGCGATGTGGACGCGTTTTTCAATGATGCGTTCGAGCAATTAGGGGTGAGCATTTCGACCGAGATCCGCAAGCGCGCTGCGCGGGCGACCGAGAGGTCTCCGTATCTGCTGCAACTCGTGGGGCATTACCTGGCGCTGTACGCCTCTCCCGAAGCTGAAGTCGATGACGAGGTCTTCAACGAGGCTGTCGCGGCAGCGCGAAGCGACTTCATGAACGATGTGTGCCAAACGACGCTCGCGGCGCTCTCCGATCAGGATGCGGCGTTTCTGAATGCCATGGCCGAAGATGAAGGGGTCAGCTCCATTTCAACGGTCGCCGACCGCATGGGCGTGACTTCCGATTATGCGCAGAAATACCGCAGGCGCCTGATCGGTGCCGGCATCGTTAAGGCGGCGGGCCGCGGCAAGGTCGCCTTTGCCGTCCCTCTTTTGCCGGAATATCTGAAAGAGCTTCGATCTCGCGACGAATAGGGATCGCGCTGGGCGGGGTTCTCCGCAGAGTGGTCCTGCTCCGCGCCGTCGGCGGCAGGGTGCTGCTGTTCGCTACATGAAACAATACCGAAAATGACATCCACTTCGTTTAATCGCAAAAGCGCAGGTGGTGATGCGAAACCTTCTCCTATAATCGCGGTAGCGCGGCGGGTGGCGTCTTCTTCGGGGTATCCGGCGTGGGTTCGTCTTGGTCGTGCGCGCTGTTCGATCAAAAGGAGTGGGATATGGTTGCATGTCAGGATGTTCATTTGACGCCCGCGCAGAGGCATATCGTGGATTTTTTGCAGGAGCATGCCGACGGCGCATGCTCGAAGGCCCGGTTGGCGCAGGAGGTCGGCTGCAGCGTGAAAACGGTCGATCGCGCGATCGCTCATCTCAGGCATGAGGGCGTCGTCGTGGCGGAGGCTCGTTTTGCGGAAAGCGGCGCGCAGCTCGCTAATGTGTACAGACTTGTCGACTAAACCATCGCATGCAGCGTGCATGCCCGCGCTCCCTTCGCGCAGAGTCCTTGCCGAGCGTCATGCGTGAAACACGCCCGACAGATTCCTTCTTTTGGACGAAATGTATCAACGTTGCTGAAGATCTCGGAGGTTGCTCAGCGTTAGGGAGCATATGAACTGGGGTTTTGATGGGATCCGTTCTTGGGCGTCGTTTTGATTCGTCTTCGGGGGACGCGTTTTCCGTCCGAAGCGATACATTTCGTTGAAAAACGGGAATCGGGGGGACGGAAACCGAGCGCGGATCAGTTCTTGAGGGCCCGTTCGAACCCATCCGCGGGACCCGTTCGAACCCATCGTTGAATCCGCTCCAAAGAAAAGGCGCCGGACTCGGTGTGGTTCCGAGTCCGGCGCCTTGCTGTTTCAGGGGATGGTCGGTCTGGCGGACGCCTACTCCTTGCCGTCCCAACAGTACGTGCAGATCTTCTCGGGATCGATGCCGATGGCTTCCTTCATGCCCTCGAGGGACTGATAACCCAGCGAGTCGAATCCCATCTGCTCGCAGATGGACTTGAGCAGGCACTTGCCGCGCTCGGTGGAGCTGTCGGCGTATTCGTCGAGGTGCTTCTGGCCCTCGTCCCCTTCGAGCTCCTGGGCGACGCGGCGGGCGATCAGGTCCATGTCGGACTTGCCGCGCGAGAAACTCAGGTACTTGCAGCTGTACATGATGGGCGGGCAGGCGGAGCGCATGTGCACCTCGGAGGCCCCGATGTCGTAAAGGAAGTTCACGGTCTCGCGCAGCTGCGTGCCGCGCACGATGGAGTCGTCGACGAACAGGAGCTTCTTGCCCTCGATGAGCTCGGGCACGGGGACCTGCTTCATATGCGCGATTCGATCGCGAATGCGCTGGTCGCTCGGCATGAACGAGCGGGACCAGGTGGGCGTGTACTTGATGAAGGGGCGCGCGAAGGGCTGCTTGCTCTCCGCCGAGTAGCCGATGGCGTGCGGAATGCCGGAGTCGGGCACGCCGGCCACGAAGTCGACCTCGGGCCTCGTCCCCGCCGCCTCTTCGTCGCGTGCCATGATCTGGCCGTTACGGTAACGCATGACCTCGACGTTCACGCCCTCGTAGTTGGAGTTGGGGTAGCCGTAGTACACCCACAGAAACGCGCAGATCTTCATGTCTTCGGTTGCGGGCGAGAGGGTCTCGTAGCCGTCGGCGGTGACGCGGACGATTTCGCTGGGGCCCAGCTCGTACTCGTCGACGTAGCCGAGCTTCTGATAGGGGAACGACTCGAACGAGATGCAATGCCCCTCGTCGTTTTTGCCGATGAGCACGGGAAGACGTCCCATGCGGTCGCGCGCGGCGATGATGCTGCCGTCTTGCTCCATGACGAGCAGCGTGAGCGAGCCGTCCACGCTGCTTTGCGCGTACTTGATGCCCTCGATGAGGTCTTCCTTCTGGTTGATGAGCGCGCTGATGAGCTCGGTGTCGTTCACCTTCCCGGAGCTCATGGCCATGAACTGGCGCTTCCCGTTATCGAAGCAGGATTTTATGAGCTCCTCGGCGTTGTTGACGGCGCTGACCGTGGTCAGAGCGAACGTGCCGAGGTGGGAGCGGACCAGAAGGGGCTGCGGATCGGTGTCGCTGATGCAGCCGATGCCGCTTGTGCCGTGGAACCCGGGGAGGTCGTTTTCGAACTTGGTGCGAAACGGCGTGTTCGCGATGGAGTGGATCTCTCGCTGGAATCCCGTCTCGTCGTGAATGATCATGCCCGCGTTCTTCGTTCCGAGGTGGGAGTGATAGTCTACTCCGAAGAACACGTCCAGAACCACATCGCGATGCGAGACTGCGCCGAAAAAGCCGCCCACTTGATACCTCCGCTGGATATTCGCCGCGCGTCACGCGGCCTGTTGCCATTACCTTCTGCAGTATAAGGATTCGCGCGTCGTCGGTCGCCGCCGCGCGGGTCATTTCACCGGTTGTTCACGTGGGCGGCGCACGGTTGCGCGTTGCGAGATTGTGGGATCCTGCGGGGCGAGAGCTGTTGCGGCGAGGGCTTGCGCGGCGTTCTCGGTTCCAGCCGCGGCGTTCGGGCGGTGAATCGGGCGCGTTCGAGGGAGCGCCGTCATGTTCGGCGCTCTGGGTGCGCCGTCTTGTCAACGTGTGCCGAATCGTCACGTAGCTGTCGAGCGGTTATCTCTATAATGGGGCATTATTTGCACTCGAGTCGTCGGGCGACGTCGTTTGGAGCCCATCCGATCGCGCCGCTTGATCACGGCTCGCCGCGTCGCCTCGGTTCGGGAGTCTGGCGGGGAGGCGCGGCTGAACAGGCCGCAAGGCGGCGGAACCAACGGCAGGAGGCCCCATGTTCGGAGACAACCTCGACAGGATCGTCAGAGGGATCGAGAGAAATTACGAAGCCGACGAGATATTCTTCACGCGCCCGGGCCGACGGTTTCCCAGCCGCGCCGCCATCGAGGGCATGCTGTCGGATATCCGTCGCGTTTTGTTCCCCGGCTACTTCGGCGAGGAGATGCTCTCGCCCTCGACGAGTCCCGCGTACTTCATCGGGGAGACGCTCATCGAGATCGAGCGCGTTTTGCGTCAGCAGCTGGTCCTCGCGTTCACCTACACCTCGAAAGAGGAGGTTCCCAACGCCGACCTGAGCCACAGCAACTACGTGTGCGGAGGTTGCGTTCCCGAGGTCATCTGCGCACGCGCATCCGAGGCGTGCACAGTGTTCTTCGACGAACTGCCCAACATCCAGCGCGTCTTGCTGACCGACGTTCAGGCGCTCTTCGACGGTGATCCCGCGGCGGGGTCGAAGGAGGAGGTCATCTTCTCTTATCCCGGGCTTTACGCGACGTTCGTCCACCGTGTCGCCCATGTGCTCTTCGAACAGGGCGTGCCCATCATTCCGCGCATCATGACCGAGATCGCCCATTCTGCCACGGGGATCGACATCGGCGCGGGTGCGAAAATCGGCGAGTACTTCTTCATCGATCACGGCACGGGCGTCGTCATCGGCGAGACCACGGTGATCGGCGATCATGTGAAGATCTACCAGGGCGTGACGCTCGGCGCGCTTTCGACGCGCGGCGGCCAGCGCCTGGCGGGGGTGAAGCGCCATCCCACTATCGAGGACAACGTGACCATCTACTCGAACGCCAGCGTCCTCGGCGGCGAGACCGTGGTGGGGGAGGGCTCGGTCATCGCGGGCTCGACGTTCGTGACGTTCTCGGTTCCGCCTCATTCGCGCGTGTCGCTGAAGAACCAGGAGGTCACCGTGCGTCAGCCGGGCGAGCGGGATTAACCTGGCTGCGCATCCGACGACGCGGCGGGGATGAGGCTCGATGGCGCGCTCGTCCTCGTCAAGCGGCGAGAAAGGCGCGCTTCTCGCCGACTCATCGGCCGGCGACGCGACGGCGGAGCGGGCATCGAGCCCGCTTTGCCGCCGCGTCTTGGGTTCGGCGTGTTTTCCCGCGTGGCGGCTTGTTTCGCGAAGCGGCATGAGTGTAGACTTTGAAGAAAGCCCCGGCTCCGTCTCGTTGAGCGGAGAGGGGCTTTCTTTTCGGAGAAAGAGACGAAGAAGGGGCGAACATGGAGAAGGCGGAGTTCGAAGGCGCGTTGCGCGACGTCGTCGGTGCGGAAAACGTGCGAGCCGAGGAGCCCCTTTCCGCTCATACGACGTTCGCCATCGGCGGGCCTGCGGAATGGCTCGTCGAACCTGCTTCGGCGGAGGAGGTTCGCGATGTCGTCGCCTTGTGCCGCGAGGCTGATGCGGCGTGGCGCGTGCTCGGCCTCGGCTCGAACATCTTGGCCGCCGACGCGGGCGTGCGCGGCGTGGTGATCAAGCTCGCGGAACGTTTTTCGCGCATCGAGGTCGACGGATGCGCGGTTCGCGCGCAGGCGGGCGCGTCCAACGAGGCGGTCGCCGAGGCCGCTTGCGCCGCCGGCCTTGCGGGATATGAGTTCGCTAGCGGGATCCCCGGCACCGTGGGGGGCGCCGCCATCATGAACGCGGGCGCCTACGACGGCGAGTTCAAGGACGTGGCGACGACGGTTTCCTGCTTGACGCCCGAGGGGGATATGGTGGAGGTTTCCGCCGAGCAGGCCGCCTGGTCGTACCGGCGCTCCATGATGTCCGAGCGGGGCTACGTGGTGCTCGGCGTGACGCTGCTGCTCGAACGCGACGACGCGGCTGCCGTTCGTGCGCGGATGGACGATCTGGCCCGCCGCCGCGAGGAGAAGCAGCCTCTCGAGATGCCGAGCGCGGGTTCTACCTTCAAGCGTCCCGCCGGGTATTTCGCGGGCAAGCTCATCCAGGATGCGGGCCTGCGCGGGTATCGCGTCGGCGGCGCTCAGGTGTCGGAGAAGCACACGGGTTTCGTGGTGAACGCGGGGGACGCTACGGCGGCGGACGTCATAGCGCTGATAGCCGACGTTCAGCAGCGCGTTTTCGAGGACGCGGGGGTCCGTTTGGAGCCTGAGGTGCGCATGTGGGGAATGGAGGCGTAACATCCCCCGAGATCGGTGCGGCCATGCGGGCGGAGGCGGGGCGGCGCGTCGCCGGCTGAGCCGTGCGGCTCCGCTTCCTTCCGGCTGGGCGTTCGTAGCCGCTGGCGTGCGGGACGAGCTGGGCGTGCGAGGCGTCCGGTAAGGTTGAGACGCTCTTGAACAAACCTCCTCTCGTTCCGAAAGGCCATCTTGGACTCGACGCGCATCGTTCATATCTCCAGGAGGCTGCTCCTGAGACGCCTTCGCCGTTTCGTGGCGAAGCGCGACGGCGTTGCCGCGGCTCGTCGATGCGGCGTTGATCCCGCGAAGCTGCGCGAGGAGTACGAGCGGCGCCTTTCCTATTACATGAGCAAGACCGATTTCGGCCCCGAGGACGTGAAGTACAGCAGCTACCTCAACGTGTACACCGGCTTGGTCGCTTACGAGATCCTCCGCGACGCCGGTTTCACGGAGGAAGAGGCCTTCGCCGCCTACAACTACATGAGCGCGCCGATGCGCAAGGTGGCTCATGCCACGCATCGCGTGGCCGATGTCATGCCCGGCGGTTTTTTCTTCATCAAGCGCACCATCATCTCCGATCTGACGGGCCCGAAGCGTTTGTGCTGGTCGACGAAGCTTATCAGGAACGACGACGAGGTATTCGAGTACAAGATCACGCGCTGTCTGTACTTCGAGGTGTGCAAGGCTCACGGCTGCCCGGAGTTCACGCGCGCCTTCTGCGAGCATGATGACTTCGCGTACGGGGGCATGCGTCGACGGGTGAAGTTCACGCGGTTCGAATCGTTCGGCGAGGGGGACGCGTGTTGCCGCGATAGGTTCGAACGGATCTGAAGTCGCCGGGGGCGATTCGAGGGAGCGGGGGAAGCCGCATGCGCTCTCTAAAATAACGTACATACGTTCGTTGTTTATGGTACAATGGAGCCATGCCGCACGAAGAACGAACATATCTCTGCATCGATCTGAAAAGCTTCTACGCAAGCGTCGAATGCCGACGCCGCGGGCTTGACCCGATGACCACGAACCTGGTCGTTGCAGATCCAGAGCGGTCGAATACCACCATCTGCCTTGCGGTGACGCCCGCGATGAAAAAGCTCGGCGTGCGCAACCGCTGCCGGGTGTTCGAAATTCCCGAGGGCATCGATTACATCATGGCCAAACCGCATATGCGCGACTACATGAAGACCTCGGCCGATGTTTACAGCGTGTATTTGCGCTACATAGCCCCCGAGGACATGCACGTGTACTCCATCGACGAGTGCTTCATCGACGCCACGCCTTACCTCTCCCTTTACGGTAAAACGCCGAAGGATTTGGCGATCATGCTGATGGACGCGGTGTTCGCGCGGACGGGCGTGACCGCTACGGCGGGAATCGGCACGAATCTGTTTTTGGCGAAGGTCGCGCTCGATGTGACGGCGAAGCATGCGCCCGATAACATCGGCGTTCTCGATGAGGAACGGTTTCGCGACGAGGTGTGGTGCCATCGGCCCATAACCGACATTTGGAACATCGGGCCGGGCATTGCGCGGAGGCTGGCGCGCTACCGCGTGTTCGACTTGCGCGGCGTCACTCAGATGGATCGCGATGTGCTCTATGACGAGTTCGGTGCGAACGCCGAGTACCTGATCGACCACGCCTGGGGGCTCGAGCCGTGCACCATAGCCGACATCCACGCCTACGAGCCGGCCTCAACCTCGCTGGGCAACGGGCAGATCCTGCCGGAGGACTACACTTGGGCGGAGGCCCGCATGGTTCTGAAGGAGATGGCCGATGCCACCGTCTTGGATTTGGTGGAGAAGGGGGCGGTCACCGATCATGTGGCGCTCTCGGTCGGCTATGCGTCGCCGCGTGCGAGCGGGCGCTACGGCGATCGCGCGGGTGCGAGCAGGAAGCTGGCTGCGCGAACGAACTCGCGCGACAGCCTCGTCGCGTTTGTGGACGATCTGTACGTGGAGATCGCCGATCCCGCGCGGGCGATCCGAAGGCTCAACCTCTCCTTCGGCGGGCTTCTGCCCGAGGAGTATCGCGACATCGATCTGTTCACGGACGTCGAGGCTTTGAAACGTGAGAGGGAGCGACAAGACGCCATTCTCGCCGTGAAGAGAAAATTTGGAAAGAACGCCCTGTTCAGGGGCGTGAGTCTGCGTGATAAGGCAACGGCTCTCGAGCGAAACGAGATGGTGGGAGGGCATCGTGCGTGAGGTTGCGGGCGCAGGCGCAGCCTCACGCACGAACCACGTTGACGTCACCCCCGATCCCGAACGCGCCGTCGTCGCGGCGGGTGCGGCCCCTCGCGCGAACCACGTTGATGCGGCTGATCAGCCGGGGCATGCTGACGCGGGCTGTCAGCCGGGTCGCGCCGCCGTCGAGCGCTCCGCGCCCCGGCCGCCTGCGGGAATCGGGCACCCTCATCCCGAGAGGGCGGCGCAGTTCAAGCCGTTCGCAGCGTTGCGCGGGTACTACGAACTGGTCTCCGCATGCGAGCGCGTCGTCGAGCCGCGCCCGGTTTTGTCGGAGGAGGAATCGCGCGAGCTTTCGGAGCGATTGCTCGGTCTCACCCGCGGCGAGGTGGTGCGCGTGGCGTATTACGAGGCGGGCTCCATCGTTACGCAAACAGGGGCGGTGGGGCAGCTCGATACGGTCGGCCGAACGCTCGCCGTGGTGAGAAAGCGCGTTCCGATCGACGATATCGTATCCCTCGAGCGCTGCGAGACGTGAGTTCGTCGCTTCACGCGCTCGCTCAGAGAGCCGATGCGCCGTCTTGCACGGCGACCGACTTGGCGAACACCTCGGCGGCGTTACGATGTGTGGCAGGTTGCACCGCAATGCGTAGAGCCGGCGAGGTGTCGCAATGCGACGCCCAACGAGCGGCGTTGCTTCTCTCGGGTCACGCAGTCTGACGCTAGGAGTTTACATAAGCCTCGTGGCTTTTGTTGAAATAGCCTTCAGGGGCGTTGTTTTTGATGAATTCCGCGAAGTCCCGCGCCTCGTCGGATCGCGGGGCATCCGTTGGCCAGGTGAGCGTCACGGGGTACCACATGGGATCGGTTTTCACCTTGAAACGCACGATGCCCGGCTCGTTGCGGTACCGCGCAGCGATGCATTCCGGGACCGTCGCCCAGCCAAGTCCCGCTTTCACGCCCTCGATCATGGCCTCATGGGTGTCGAATCTTCCCACCATGTTGTGGTCTTCAAGCGAGATGCCGTAGCGTTCGCGGAAATGCCTGTTGCCCACCATGTGGCGCCCCGAATCCCATTCGTAGATGATCATGGGCCACTTCAAAAGCGTTTGAACAGGAACGGGATGGATGATCTGGTTGTAGGGCGCTTTGTCAGGTGCGAGGAACACGAGCTTCTTGTATCCGAGCAGCTCGTTTGAGATGCCCGGCTCCGCGGGCTGGTTCTCCAGTATGGCGAAGTCGAGCTCTCCCGATCGAAGCTGGTTGACAAGTCCTGGTTCGTACCCGGCTTCAAGATGCACGCGCGTTTCAGGGTGATCCTCGACGTATTTCGCCACAAGGAAGGGCAGAAGGGCCACGCCGTCGGCGAGGCTCATGCCGATGTTGAGGGTCGCGTCGAAGTGCTCGTCGATGGCGGCGAGCTGCGAGGCCATTACACGTTCGAGGTCGGACACGTTGCGCGAGAAGCGCGTGACGATCTCGCCCGCCTTGGTGAGGGTTATCCCCGTGGAAGTGCGGTTGAAAAGCGTCGTGCCGAACTTGCTTTCGATGTTCGAGATCTTCTGCGAAAGACCAGGCCTTGACATATACAGCTGGTCGGCTGCTTGGGAAAGGCTTTTCGCCTCGGAAAGAACCAGCAGAACCTCGATGTCGTCAAACAGCATATAGAGCACCCCTTACTCGATTTCAGCCTTCCCCCTCGATGTTCAAGCGTGCATCCATCCGGCAAGCGCCTGCGGTTGCCGACGTTGTTTCGGACGAGCCGTCGTCGCGAATCTCGGCTTCTCGGCGAGCTGCCGTAGACCGTGGTTTCCTGGCGCGACATTTGGAGCTCGCCGGGCTCCTCCGGTACCCGTCCTTCCGCAGTTTGCCGATCCTCCTTCCTCGGCATGGGATCTTCCGGGCGGGTGGACGCACTTTCGTGGTCTTCGTGCACGGCATCGGCTTGGTAAAATGTCGGGGGGGGGGCGTTCACTGACCCCGCCCGCCATCGTGATCGGCCTACCGTCGAAAGCGCATACGTGCAAAACATTAAAGCGTGAGCCGACGCTCTCTGTCTAGAGGTGATCGCGTTTTTGATGAAGCAATTGCTTACGTAGCCTGTAAACAAAACCTACATGCAGGATTTTGTTTCGGCGGAGGTAGGAAAACGCGACGGCCAATCAACTCAGAAGGGATAAAAACCCAGTTCAACAGGCATATATTGTCAGAGTCGCGATCTGAGGGGGATCGAAGGCGCCTGACGCTCGCTCGTGCGCTTAATCGTTTCGAGCGAAATGCGAAACCGTTTGCGCGCGATGTTCGTGGGGGTTTGGATGAGAACTTCGTCGGCCTGCTCGCTCCCCTTGGCTCGCTTCGCGACAGCGAGAAGAGAAGATGACGAGGAGGAGCCGATGGACAAACAAGCCATCATCGATGCGAGCAAGAAGCGCCGCGAGGGTGAGCGCATCTTCTATACGTCGTGCCCCGCGAACGGATGCTGGGACTCTGCATGCGTGCTGCGCTGCCACGAGAAGGACGGCAAGATCATCGCGATAGAGCCTGACGATTCCGTCAACAAGAACGACAGCCGCGAGGATTGCGGTTGGGAGAACATCTGGAAGGGCAACGTTCAGATGCGACCCTGCGCGATGGGCCACGCGTGGAAGCAGGAGCTCTACGCCGAGACCCGTCTGCTTCACCCGATGAAGCGCGTGGGCAAAAAGGGCGCTGGCAACGGGTACTTCGTTCAGATCAGCTGGGAAGAGGCGCTCGACACCATCGCCGAGCAGTTGAAGGAGATCAAGGCGAAATACGGCCCTTACGGAATCTTCCATTCCCAGTATCCCAGCTTCGGAAAAAACGGTTTCCCGCTGGCGCCGTGGTGGGAGGCAGGCTTCGGCGCTTGGGGCGAGCATTCCTGTTCGGGCCACGCCGCCGGCGAGATCTTCCACCTGGGTGTCGACATGCCCAAGTGTGCGAAGGGCTTGGCTGACAATTTGCCCGGCTTCGAGGCAAGCGACCTGTTCAACTCAAAGCTTCTCGTCATGTGGGGTATGGATCCGCTGGTGGCGTGGTTCGGTCCGACGAGCTACTACATGCAGCTTGCACACGAGTACGGCTGCAAGACCATCATCATCGATCCGCGTTACACCCAATCCGCCGAGATTCTCGCCGATCAGTGGATTCCCATTCGCCCTGGTACCGACCTTGCCATGATGCTGGCGATCGCCCAGGTTCTTTATGAGGAGGACCTGATCGATCATGAGTTCGTGAACGAGTGGGTCGAACCCGTCGGTTTCGAGCGCTGGCGCGCCTACGTGATGGGCGAAGGTGACGACGGCGTCAAGAAGACGCCCGAGTGGGCGGCTCCCATCTGCGCCGTTCCTGCTGAGACCATCCGCGAGTTCGCTCGTCTGTACGGCACCACCAAGCCCGTGCACCTGCAGTACTTCTACAGCTGCGCCAAGCGCCATTTGGGCGATTACAGCGCCGCCGCCGCAATGCTGCTGCAGTCGATGACCGGCAACGTGGCGTGCGCGGGCGGCTGCGAGAGCGGCGCGTGCCTGCCGACCCCTGGCCGCGTTCCTGCGCCGCGTGCTGATTTCGGCCGCGATCCCGGGGATTACGAGGTGCCGGTCCTGTTCAACAACAACTGTCTGACCGAGATCCTGGCCTGCCAGAAGGACTATTGGGAAGGTCGCATGAGCGAGGAGGAGTTCCGCCGTCGCATCGGCTCTCCTTCCGATGACGCGCCGCTGCCCAACATCCAGATGATCGTCTTCGAGAACAACTATGCGAACAACCACTCCAACGTCAACAAGCGTTTCGCGGGCATGGCCGACACCGAGTTCAACTGGGGTTTCCAGTGGCACATTAACCAGCCTACCGCCGAGTTATGCGACATCATCTTGCCTGCCCCGGTGTGGCAGTTCGAGGGTCTCGACGAGTATATGTACGGCCACCAGCGCTTCGTGAGCGGCCCGAACGGCATGCGCAACTACTTCACGTTCTGCGCCCGCGGCGCCGAGATGCCAGGTGAGGTTCGTTCCAAGGAATGGGTATGGACGCAGATTGCCAAGCGTTTGGGCGACGAGGTCGTCGAAGGCTACAATCCGCGTCTCAAAGACGTCGAGTGGGAGAACTGGATTGACGCTCAGGAGGAGATCTACAAGGAGGCCGTCGACAAGTGGGCCGACAACGAGACCCTCATGGCGTATCTGGGCTATGACCACAAGATGACGTGGGAGGAGATCAACGAGAGTCCCGTCATTCGCACCGAGATCGACGTGCCGTTCCATCCCTTCAAGAACGTGCTCGATCGTGGTGAGAGCCCCTTCCTCACGCCGACTGGAAAGATCGAATTCGAGTCGACCTTCGTCAAGAACAACGATCTCACCAAGACGCGCTTCCGCGGCCAGTTCGAGGCGATGCCGGTGTGGAAACCGAGCTATCTGGACGCCGACATTTCCGTCGCCTCAAACGATGGTTTCTACAACCCGAAGGTGAAGCAATACCCGCTGTCGATGGTGTCGCCCGTGTCCATCTACCGCCAGCACTCCTCCAACGACAACAACCCCTTCTTGCGTGAGGACTGCTACCGCCATGCGGTGTGGATTTCAGGTGTCGACGCTCAAGCTCGCGGCATCAAAGACGGTGACATCTGCCGCGTGTACAGCGATCGCGGTGAGGTTCAGCTGACCGCCTACGTCACCAACCGCATGACGCCCGGCACCGCCGCCGTTCACCATGGTGCGTGGTTCCAGACCGATGGCTCCCAAGCCGAGATGAACAAATTCGGCACCGACCTGCGCGGCACGCCGAACATCCTGCTCGATGACGGTCATCTGCCGCACTTGCTGGGCGCGTTGATCACGTCCGGTTTGGTCGAGGTGGAGAAGATCGCCGATGGCGATGCCGAGGGATACGGCCACGAGGCCGAGCGCGGTGGCATGCGAGGCGCGAGCGTGGCCTTGGGCCTGCGCCGTTCGATGGGCGAAGAGGAGTAGAAGATGACGCAGTACGGATTTTTCTTCGATATGAATCGCTGCTACGCCTGCCAGGCGTGCAGCGTGGCTTGCAAGGATTGGAACGGCATCGAACCCGGCGCCGAGAAATGGATGACGGTGTATGAGTGGGAGCGCGGGACGTTCCCCAACGTGCGCCTGAGCTCGCTGGCTTTCCCCTGCGCCCATTGCGAGGACCCTGCATGCGTGAAGGTGTGCGAATCCGGCGCGCTGTACAAAGAGGACGAGTTCGGCGCCGTCTTGGTCGACCAGGACATGTGCACGGGTTGTCGCAAGTGCTACGACGCGTGCCCCTATGGTGCGCCGAAGTTCGCCACCGACGAGCCCGATTGCAAGATGAGCAAGTGCACCATGTGCGTCGATCGCCTGGCGGAGGGCAAGCAGCCCGCCTGCACGCTGTCCTGCCCGCTGCGCGCGTTCGATTTCGGCCCGCTCGACGAACTCATCGCGAAGTACGGCGATGTGCGCTACTGCGAAGGCATGCCTTCGCCCGATGCGACGAAGCCTGCTTACCTCATTTGGAACCCGCGCGAGAAGAAACAGCTTCTTCCGTATGACGCGCAAGAGGCCATCAGGCTCAACCAGCAGCGCGGTGACTTGGGGACCATGTTCGAGAGCGAAGAGGATCTCAAGACCTTCGACGAGGGCACGATTCGCCGCAACGAGCTTCGCATGAAGCACGGCTCGAACATCGAGCTCATGCGCGCGACGCGCAACGACATGGCGTAGGGCCTTCGAGCGTCGCCGCCCTTGCTTTGGCGGCGCGTTGCGTCCTCGCAGAAGAGGGATCGACGTCTTTTGGGTTGCGTTCGATCGAGGTGATCGGGGGCAACGCCGCCAGATGTTTCCGATAAGCAAATTATAGGAGGAGGAAAAAGGAAATGGAGTGGATTGGGGTTATCGGCATCGTAGCCGGTCTGGTCTTCTTCGTCATCGCAGCCATGAAGGGCTGGAACGTGCTCGTCACGTCGCTCGTGACCGCGGTGATCATCGCCGCCACCAACGGCATGGACATCATGAACGCGATGGTGGGATCTGAGAAATCGTACGTGACGGGCCTTGCAGGCTTCGTCCAGAAGAACCTGCTCATTTTCATGGGCGGTGCCATCATGGGCGAGTTCATGGATAAGTCGGGTGCGGCGAAATCCATCGCCAAGGCCATTATGGGTAAGGTCGGCACGAAAAGCCCGTATCTGGTGCTGCTCGGCATTGCGGCAATCGGAGCCATCCTCACCTACGCGGGCATCTCCATGTTCGTCGCCATGTTCGCGCTCATCCCGCTGGCGCGCCCCATGTTCAAGGAATGCAATATTCCGTGGCATTTGTTCTGCGCCGCGTGGACGCTCGGTGCTTGCTCGTTCACCATGGCGATGATTCCCGGCGTTCCCGCCGTGGCGTGGATCAACGCCGCCAACGGCTGCGGCGTCTCGATGACGGCGGCTCCCATCATGGGTATCGTCGGCTCGGTTATCGCGATCGCCGTGTCCTGCCTCTACATTAAGTTCGCGCTGAAGCGCGCTCAGGCCAAGGGCGAGGTTTACGTTGCGGACGAGAACGAGACCGCTGAAGCCAGCGAGGAGAAGGCCATCCCGAGCTTGGGCGTTTCCTTGCTGCCGCTCGTTTTGCTGATCGCGATCATCATCATCGGTTCACAGCTCGGCGTTGCGAACATCGTCTATATCGCCATGGTCGCCGCCATCATCGTCAGCATGATCGTGTTCAACAAGTACATCTCCAGCCAGCGCGACGTGCTGGGCAACGGCGCGAAGAGCGCTCTTGGGCCTGCGGTGTTCACCTCTGCCGCCGTCGGCGTCGGCACCGTCGCCGCTGCTGCCGTCGGCTTCCAGATCATCCAGGGCGCCATCTTCAACATGCCCGGCGGCACCTACGTCTCCGCTGCGACCCTTGCTGCAGCGCTCGGCGGCATCATGGGCTCCGGCTCGGGTGCGGTGGGCATCATCGCCACGAACTTCCTGGACCCCTATCTGGCAACCGGCGCCGATCCTGCGGCTCTTGCGAAGATCATCGCCACCTCCGCGACCATCGGCGGCGCTCTGCCGAACTCCGGCGCGATGTTCGGCATGCTGGCGGCAATGGGTTTGAACCACGCCAATTCGTATAAGCACATCGCCGCCATCTCCATTGGCGCGGGCCTGTGCGCTCTTGTCGTCATGATCATCATGGCGATGGTTGGGATCGCCTAGCGATCTCGTGTTCGGCCGGGGCGCGAACAGGGCGCGCTCCAGCTTCGCTCCCCTCCGCCGCTTTGCGATGCTTCGCGGCGGAGGGACGTTCGATCGGGAGATGCCGGCTTCGGCACCTCCCTCGAAGGGCTTTCCACGACGCTGGCGGTTTGCCACAACGCCGCCGTCCCTCCACGTGAAAGCCCCTCGAGAGGGGTAAACCGATCTACTAAGGGGGAGAAATGCTCAAAGAGGGGAAAGGGTCTTCGTCGAAATCGACGCCTGCAGTTAAAACCGCGCAGGATCGAGCACCGAGCACCGGCGCATCGGCGGCCCGGGCTGCGCGCAAGACCAAGAAAGGATCGGCGACCGAGCAGGTCTCGTTGTTCGATCGCGTGCCCGATGACAAGCGGTTGGCGTGGCCCGACATCGCGTCCATCTTGTCGGGTGTTGTGTCGAGCCTGTCGAAGCTCATGGGCGGTGGCATCGTCGCTTTCTACGCGGGGTGTCGGCTCGGCGGTTTGGCCGTGGCCATCACGTTCGCCCTCTCGTTCGTGCTCACGTACTTCGTCGGAAAGATCTGCTTTCGCGAAGGCCTCCCCAACAACGTCGTTTCCCGCTTCTACATTTTCGGTAAGACAGGCTCCGCTGCGGGTTCCCTGATTTGGATCTTCCTTTTGGTGGGCGTTCTTGCCGTCGGCACGGTGCAGCTGGGCAACGCCATCTTGTTCGCGTTCGGCTGGACGAGCGAATTCGCGCGCTGGGGCCTGTTCATCGGCATCTCGTGTTTGTGGGTGCTCATGGCCCTTTTCGGTACGAAGATCATCGCGCGCATGAACGCGGTGTTCGTGGTGGCTCTGTTCTGCGTCATGGGGTACGTGGTGTACCTCATCGCTGCTCAGGGGCAGCTCGGTGACGCGGTGACCCACGGCATCCTCATTCCAGGCGTCGGTGCGGGAGAGGGTTTCGCTTACAGCGTCAACTACGCCATCATGACAAGCGGCCTGCTCGCGCTGTTCGCCGCAGACTTCACGCGATTCGCCCGCAAGGAGCGCGACCTGGTCCCTATCGCCGGCGTCGGCAGCCTGTTTGCCATCATCACCTATATCTTCGGCGCCCTCATCACGTATTACGGGTTCTCGAAGTCGGTTGAGTACTTCTCGGGTCTCGGCTACGACGCCACGGGCGCGGCGCATGCCGCCATCACGAATCCCGGCGTGTCGTTGGTGCTGGCGGCGGGAGGCATCGGCCTTGCCATTATCTGCCTGTCACAGATGAAGGTGGAGACGTCGAATTCCATCGGCGGCGCCAACGCCGTCTCCAACTTGGTCCACAGCTTGACGGGTCGAAATATTCCCTGGGTGGCGGCGGTTCTTGTGGCCAACGCAATCGGCCTTGCGTTCATCCTCGGCGGGATTCTGGATCAGGTGAACGCGTTCATGAGCTACGGCTCCATTCTCACCACCTCTTGGTGCGTGCTTCTCATCACCGACTACTACATCGTGCGCGGCAAGATGGGCATCGGGAGCCGGGGCATCAAGGTGGGCGTCTCGGAGAAAGCGGTGAACTGGCGTGGCGTCGGCACGCTTGCCTCCGTGACCGTCGTCGGCAGCGTGCTGTACGCGACAGGCGTGCTCAGCGTTCCCTTCGTGCTGGTGGCTCCGGCGACCATGGTCGTCTACATCGCGGTCAGCTGGATCGCGCGTGACAAGGTTCGCGCCGAGGAAGCTGCCCGCTTGGGTGTGCAGGCATAGGGGGTCGGGGGCTTCGGTTTCGTAGCTTATTTCGCGTCTAAAATCTTTTCGCACCCCCGACGCTCCAGCTGGCCTGAGCGTCGGGGGTGCTCTGCTTTACGGTTTTTGTCTGCGTCTCACGCGCACGCTTAGAGAACCGACGTCTCTCTTTTCAATGCGACCGACTTGGCGAACACCTCGGCGGCGCTGAAGCCTTCTCCGTTCGGCCAGGTCACACCGTTGCCTGCGGGGGCGATCTTCGCCTGCGCAACATAGGATGCGTCGGAGAGGGCGTCGATGAAGCTGCCCGCATGCGCCCATGCGTCGAACAACCTGCGCGAGCCGTCGCTCCAGTCGATGAGGATGGTGCCGTCCTTGCGAGCCTCCAGTGCGCGCATCGCGGGCGCATTTTCTTCGCCTGCGTCGATGTCGTGGGCTCGGTTGGGCTCGAAGCCGATAAGGCGCGATTCTTCGAACAGCGTCTCGGGGGCGAAATCTTGCCCGTTCGGCCACTCGACGGTTTCTCCGTGCGAGGCTATGCGAAGCTTCGCGAAGTAAAGGGGATCGCCTAGCTCGTCGAAGTAATCGCCGCGCATATGCGGAGCCGCGTCGAACAACCTGCGCGAGCCGTCGCTCCAGTCGATGAGGATGGTGGATTCCGATGCGGGGGTTGCTGATACGATGCGAATGTTGTTCGTCCACTTCATAGGAGCCTCCAGGATGGGTCGGGTCACGGACTAAAGGGGTTCGATTCGAAAGCACGCCCCCCGGCTTTGCGCGAGATACCAGTTTTCCTCGAGCTCTTGCCTGCGAAGAGCCGCCCATGCGACGACGAGCTTTGTTTGCTTGGGAGGCAGCGATCCCGCAAGAAGATCTCCCTCGAGGCTGAAAGATGCGGAATCCGTTCCGTATCGTGCGTGAAAATGTGGCGTGTTGTGCTGTCCCGCATCTTCGAAGAACATGGTTACGACCACTCCGTAGAATCGGCAAAGTTCGGGCATGTCCTCTCCTTTCGCATTCTAGCACCATGAAGGCAGTCTAGACGGCGGGTCTTGCGCATTGTTAGCGGCGATCCGGCAGCGATTGCGCAGCAAGTAGGCGGCGATCCGGCAGCGGGCGAGAGTCGGCCTAACGGCGATCGAGAGCCTCCCTGACGGTAATCGTTCGCGGCTTTGTCGCACGGCGTACCTGCGTACATCACCCAGCGCGACATGCTTTGGCATGAGCCTCGTCCCCCCCTGCTGCTCGCAGCTATCGGCAACTCTGCGTAAAGAAAAGTAACGGCTTGTTGACAGATAAACTAGATATCGTTAACTTGATGACGTTTGAGGGCGATTCGCCCTCCGGCGCGCCTCCTGTTTGAGAGAAGCGCGTGCTGTCCCAGATGAACGAGGGTGAGATATGAAAGAACAATCGAAACGAGGCAAGGCGCTCTCGCTGGCGTTGACCGCGTCGCTCGTCGCGACGCTCAACGTTCCCGCCGTCGCCTTTGCCGAAGAGGCGGAGAGCTCCGCCACCCAAGATGTCGAGCAGCAGCTCGATGCGACGGCCGCAACGGCGGCTGAAGATGCTGCGCTGGATGCGGTTTCGGCGGTTGAAACCACGACCGAGAGCGTGCCTGCAACCGCGTTGCTTTCGGACGAGGCGGACGCCAACGGATCGCAGGATGTGACGACGGTGGTTGCGGTCGTCGGCGACGTTGAGTACACGTCCCTTTCCGAGGCTCTTGACGCTGCGACTGACGGCCAGACCGTCAAGGTTTTGGCTGATACGACGATGGAGAAGACGGGACGCGTCGACGGCAAGTCCATCACGCTCGACCTGAACGGCTGCACGGTTCAGGTCGATAATCGTGCGTTCAACGTCGTCAACGGCGGAAGGCTGACGCTCGATGATGCGAAGGGCACGGGCGCGCTCAAGGTCAACAAGATCGGCAGTACGCTCTCTCTTGGCGTCGTGACCGGGTCTAAGGGCTCCGTGGTCATGAAGGGCGGCACGCTCGAGGTTCCCGACTACGGCATCTACACCACCAACGACGATACGGGCGCATACGTTTCCTTCCAGGGCGGTCTGATCAAAGCTACGTACGGCATCTGCGCCATCGGCAACGGCACCGAGCACAGCGCGAAGGTCGAGGTTTCCGGCGGTGAGATTCAGGCCGAGGTCTTCGGCTTCGGCACTAACGGCTCGAAGGGCCGGGGCGGCGTGGACTTCTCCATGACCGGCGGCACTATCAAATCTCTCGCCGAAGATGCTCCTGCGCTTTACCTTCCCGCTTACTACAGCACGGCCACCATCACCGGCGGCACCATCACCGGCGGCACCGGCATCGAGATTCGCGCCGGCAAGCTGACCGTTTCCGGCGATGCGCAGATCTTCGGCACCGGTCCGTTGCAATCCAATCCCAACGGCAGCGGCTCCACGTCGTCGGGCGCGGCCATCGCCGTGGCTCAGCACACCACCAAGCAGCCCATCAACGTCATCGTTTCCGGTGACGCGAAGCTCTCCGGGACTGTCGCTGTACACGAGAGCAACCCTCAGAAGAACGACGCTGCGGCCATCAAGCAGGTGAGCCTTGCGCTTGAGGGCGGCACCTTCGAGTCCACGGCGAAGGATGCCGAGGGCGTTAGCGCCGTCTACAGCGAGGACTGCACGAGCTTCGTCTCCGGCGGCACTTTCAACACCGAGCTACCGAACTCTCTTGTGGCTGAAAGCTGCGCCATGCTCGTCGACGTGAACGGCGCGGCTGCCGTGAAGAGCGAAGCCGACGCCGCCAAGGATGCCGGCGCCTATGTTGAGAAGGACGGCAAGAAGGTTTACTACACCACCTCTGAAGCTGCGCAGAACGCCAACCCCGATGTTCCGGGCGACGTTAAAACGTACTGCGTGACCGTTGACGGCGTGAAATACGCCTCGCTTTCCGAGGCTATCGCGGTGGCGGGCGAAGGCGCCGAGATGTCGCTGATCGCCGACGTCGCCGAGAGCGTTACCGTTCCGGCCGGCAAGAACATCGTCCTCGATTTGGCGGGCTTCACGCTTACGGGCGGCGACAACGGCAAGGGCGGTGTGAACAACACCATCACCAATAAGGGCGTTCTCATCATCAAGGACTCCAGCGCCGCTAAAACCGGCGCCGTCATGGGCGGCACCGACACCGGCAGCGGAACTGCGGGCCGCTCCGGCATCGCGCTGGTCAACGAGGGCACATGCACCATCGAGAGCGGCACGGTCAAGCGCGGCGACGATGGCACGTTCGGCAATTACACCGTTTACAACAAGGAAGCCGGCACTATGATCATCAAAGGCGGTGCGGTGACCAACAATTCCAACACCAGCTCGCTCATCCGCAACGACGGCGTGATGGAGATTGCCGGCGGCGAGATCACCCAGATGAAATTCAACGCGGTGAAAAACGACGTGGGCAAGCTGACCATCACCGACGGCGTCATCACCTCCGGTGATCAGGCGCTCCAGAACTGGTCGCAGGCCACCGTCAAGGGCGGCACGCTCAACGGCGGCGTGTATACGTGGGCGATGCAGGGTGCGCCCGATGGCTATGAGTTCCTCACCGTCATCGAGGGAGGCACCATCAACGGAAACGTCGTGGCCGTGAACTACGACGGCTCCGATGCGACGGCTCAGATCGTCGTTTCCGGCCCCGCTCAGATCAACGGCGACGTGGCGGCCTACGATCGTAGCAGCGGTAGCTTGCAGCCCGTCGAAAACGGCGACGGCGTGCTGATCCAGATCTCCGACGGTACCTTCGCGGGTAGCGTGGACGCCGATTTCGTCGTTCCCGGCGCGGGTTTCGAGGTTGACGAGAACGGCAACCTCGTGGCCGTCGAGGCGAAGCTGGTTGCAGCTTCCGACAAGGTGGTCGACGGCGTGTACACCCTCGATGTGACTAACGCCCAGGCGGTCACCGAGGCCGACCTGCTCGCTCTTGTGGGCATGAACGTCGATCCCGAGAAGAGCGGCTACACCATCGGGGTTGATGTCACCAACCTGCCGGCGTTGAACAAGGCCATCGGCGCGAAGGACACGTCGGCCACGTTCTCCTTCACGTACACGGCGACGAAGGACGGCGTCCAGGCTTATGCGGCTGACGGCTCCGTCGATCCTCTGACCGTCACCGTCAAGCTGATCGATCCCTCGATGACGGGCGGCTCCGACACCGAGGTCCCCGGCGGCACGGCGGGATCTGCGGGTGAGGACCAGGCGTCAAAGGACAAGGCGGCCCTGGCTGTCACCGGTGACGACGCGGCTTCCGCTGCAGGCGTCGCGGGCGCTGCGGCTTTCGCCGGCGCTGCGATGGCGGCGGCGGGTGCGGTTGCGCTCTCTCGTCGCAAGCAGCGCTAGGCGCAGAGCGAATCGAATGAGACAGGCCTGCGGCTCGGGTACGGGTCGCAGGCCTTTTTTCGTGGGTGGTCGTTCGCCGCGTGGGGCGATCGCCGTGCGCGGGGACGATCGCCGCGCGAAACCCCGTGCATTCGAGGCGGTTTCGCCACGGAGACGCTGCTCCTGCAGGCGATGGTGCTCGCGCGTTGCGTTGCGCCGATTGTGAAACGCGGCATGGGGAAGTCGCTCGCATCACCCTTTTCTGCGCGCTGACTTACGGCGCCGACGGTGAGCAATTATGCTGTTCGCTACATTCAGATCAACGAAAGTTACATTTTGTTGACAAATTTCATAGATGGTTCTATTTTTAGACAGCTTGAAGGAGATCGACCCGTTCAGCGGGTCTTTTTCATTTGTCCGAAAGCCTCTTTTCATCGTACGTTGAAAAGCGGGGAAGGCGGCATGCTTGTCGGGGCGCATTGATTTTTTCGCGATGTGCGCGGGCGGCTGCGGGCGAAGGGGTCGTCTTTTTTCAGCGGGATCTAGACATATAAAGTAAGTGAAGGGGAGGATCGGGATATGCGACAGTTGTCTTTCGCCTCGCGTACCGCGCGCTTGGCCTTGGCCTTTCTGCTGGCGTTCGTCATGTGCGCGCCGGTGAGCGCTCATGCCGAAGAGTCTGCGGAGGGCGCGTCGGATAGTGCTGCGGCAGGCCAGGCGAACTCGCAAGTTGACCAGGCCGGCTCGCCTGAAGATTCGGGCGTGAGCTCCGGGCAGGCGGCCGATGCGGCGGACGGCGTCGACGCCGGGGAGGCGAACGCAGCTTCGGGCGCTGCGTCGGGCGAGGAGGGCTCCTCTGCTCAAGCTTCGGCGTCTGCTCCTGTTGCCGCAGGCGCGGTGACCATGCAGCAGGGCGCGGGCGAAGCGAAGGGGTATGACAGCCTCGCCGCAGCGCTGGCCGATGCGGCCGACTACGACTACAAGACCAACAAGGACACCTACGTCATCACGCTGAACGAGAACGTGTCCGAGAGCGTGGTCGTCGACGGCAAGAAGCGCGTCACCGTCGATTTGAACGGCAAGACGCTTTCACCGGCTAGCGCCGGCAGCGTCGCGCTGATGGTGAGCAGCACTCAGGCGGTGACGGTGAAGGATACCGTCGGCGGCGGTGAAATCGTCGGCGACGGCGGCGATGCCGTGCGGGTCGGGGACTCCGGCAAGCTCACCGTTGCAGGCGCGGCGGTGAAGGCGGGCGTTTCGAGCTCGGCCATCTTCAACCAGGGCACGTTGACGGTGACGGGAGGCTTCGTTACCTCGCAAAACGGCACATACCCGGCGATTGCCAATGAGAAGACCATGACGATTTCCGGCGGGTCCGTGGAGGGCTCCGACGTAGCCGTCAGCAACCTCGGAACGCTGACCGTCAAAGGCGGCTCCGTGTCCAACGCGAACACCGGGGCGGACGCCTGCGCGATCTATGCGCAAGGTTCGGGTAAGGTGACGGTCTCCAACGGCGAGATCACTTCTCCCGGCACCGCTGTTTCGGCGTGTCACAGCGCATCCGTGGCGGTTACCGGCGGAGCTGTTTCCGGCGGCGAGTGCGGCGTGAGGGCGGCTGAATCCGCGACCGTCGCCATCTCGGGCGGTTCGTTGGCGTCGTCGGGGGGCTACGCGTTGTCCGCGAGCGATTCGGCTGCAGCGACGATCTCCAGCGGCGAGTTCACCAGCGCAGCCGGTAAGAAGGCCATCGAGCGCACACCGACCGCTGCGGTGACGCTCTCCGGCGGCGTCTTCAGCGTTGCGTCTGTTGCCGATATCTGCGATTCGCCCATGTTCGCCGACCGCTACGGCGCGATCGAGAAGGACGGCCGGGTCGTCGTGGAGATGATCAGGCCCGCAGCCGTGGTCATCGCCGAAGACGGCACTCAGACCGCGTACGATACCCTCACCAAGGCCTGCAGCAACGCGCCCGCCTACAGCACCGTCAAGCTCATGGAAGACGCGGTGCTGGGCAAGTACTCTGCCGAGGTGAAGCAGTTCGGCGTGACGGTCGATCTCAACGGGTTCAGCATCGATGGCACCGCCTACACCGGCAGCAACGCCGCCCTGACGCTCGGGACGAAGTACGGCGCCAAGCCCGTCGATGGCAAGGACTCTACGTTGCGTTTGATCAACAGCAAGCCCGAAGCGGGCGGCAAGGTGACGGCGAAGCTTCCTGTCGCGGGTAAGTCGGGAGACAGCAGCCTCGAGGTTCCCGTTTTCATCGGCGAGGAAGTCGAGCTTGCGGTGGCGAACGGCGGTGCCGACAAGGTTAAGCTCGCCTCGAGCGCCTATCTGGTTTACACGGAGAAGACCTCTTCCTTCTTCAGCAACGGCGGTTTCAAGGTCAACGCGGCCGATGGCACCCAGCGCGTCTACGGCGCGTATTCCAGCGCGGCCAAATATGCGGCCGAAGGCAGCACGGTGACCATGCTCAATGACTTCACGGGCGACGAGACCATCTACTCGGGCAATAAGGTCGCGACCCTTGACCTGGGCGAGCACACGTACACCTACACCGGCACGCAGCAGGTGCTCTACATCAACTACGACAATGCCGGCATCGTCCTCAAGAACGGCACGGTCGTCGCCACCCAGGCGCTCAGCCAGGCGGGCGTGGCCATGCTTTACAACAACGGCACGTTGACCATGGATCATGTCGTGATGAACATTGCCGGCGACTCCTGGGGCATCGGCGCCAACGGCACCAACGTGGGCAACGTCATCGCGCTGAAGGACTCCACTCTCAACGTACCCGAGGGTCTGGGCATCTACTTCCCCAGCACCGGCTCGGTGACCATCGATAACAGCGTCATCAACGCCAAGCACTTCGGCATCCAGGTGTGCGCGGGCGATCTGACCGTCACCGGTGACAAGACCGTCATTACCGCAACGGGCGCACCTCAGGCTAAGACCGACGGCGATGGCCCCATCATCGACGGCGCCGCCATTTCCGTTGTAGAGCGCGAGGGGTACCGGGATCTTGGCGCTGTCGCCATCGAGGGCGGTACGTTCAAGGCGTCGGACGCCTCTAAGGCTGTGAAGGCTTATGCGTTCAGCAACGCCGACCGTGTTGAAGGCGAATGGCCCGATGCCGGCTCTGTCGTCGCCGTTTCGGGCGGCAGCTTCTCCGATCCTGTCGACGAGGGGATTTGCGCTGATGGTTTCGCTCCTCAGCAGAACGCCGACGGCACGTTCGGCGTGCATGAACACCAGTTCACCATTTCCCATTCGGATGCCGACTCTCATTGGGCCGAGTGCGCGATCTGCGGTGCGGTGAGCAGTAAGCAAGCGCATAGCTTCACCGTGGTTCAGCATGACGGCGAAAACCACTGGATGAAATGCGAGGGCTGCGACGCCGTCTCCGCCAAGACGGCGCACGCCTTCACCGTGGTGGAGCATGACGGCGAGGGCCATTGGGCGAAGTGCGAGGTCTGCGGTATGACGACTGAGAAGGCCCCTCACGTGTCCGACGCGTGGAGCTCCGACGCCGAGGGCCATTGGGGCACGTGCTCTGAGTGCGGCGCGACGGTCGATAAGACGGCGCATAGCTTCGAATGGGTCATCGACAAGGAGGCTACCGAAGCCGAACCTGGGAGCAAGCACGAGCAGTGCACGACCTGCGGCTTTGGCAAGGAGCCGGTGGTCATCCCCGCAACCGGCGCGGGCGATTCCGCCGACGCGTCCGGCGCCGACCGGAGCGCTGCGCTCGCTCGCACCGGCGATTCCTCCGCGATTCTGATCGGCTCGCTGGCGTTGGCGTCCATCGCTGCTGCGGCGTTGTTGCTCCTGGCTCGCCGCAGGGTCATCGGCTAGCGCCTTCCTTCGCGAGTGGGACCCCGACGATGTGCCGCGGGGCCCTGCTCGCCTGAGGCATCGTCTTTAACTGAAAACCGAAGGGCCTGCGGCTCGATTGCGAGCGGCAGGCCCTTCGGCGTAAGCGGGAGCGTTCTTCGTGCAAGATTACGTCGCTTAGCGCATCTCCACCATGACGATGGATCCTTCCTCGGGCGGCTCGACGCCGACGCCGGAGGGGATCATGCAGTACGCGTTAGCGTGCTGGGTGGGCGCGGAGCCGGGGTGTCCCGGCACCGGCGTTGCGGTGAACACGCCCTCCTCGTTCACCTCCACCGTCAGGAACTTGATGGAGTAGAACACATCGCCCGGCTCGGTTGCCTCGGGCGGGCGGGACTCGCCCGGCAGCGATCCCGGCGCGGGCTTCTTGAAGCGGTTCGCGGGGAAGGGCGCGGTTAGGCGCGCGGGGATGCGCTCAGGTGTGGGATCGAGTCCGAGGTAAGCTTTTATCAACGGTTTCAGGTAGAAGTTCAGCGTGAATGAAGCGCCGCCCGAGGGGCCTGAGATGCCGACGATCGGCACGCCGTCGACGATGGCGTAGGAGCTGTGGTGTCCCGGGCCATGGTTCGTCTGATGGCAGACGACCTCGCCGATCTCCTCGAGCACCTCGACCGACCAGTCGTCGGAGCCCTTCGAGGATCCAGCGTTCAACACGACGATGTCGGCCACCTGCACGGCGCGCTCGATGGTGCACTTGATGGCGTGGTAGTCGTCGGGCACGATGTCGAAGGGGACGAAGACGCCGCCCCATGCTTCGATCTTTCCCTTGACGACGAGGCTGTTCGACTCGAACGTGCGTCCCGTCCCCGCGTATTTCTCGGCGATGCTGTTGGAGTAGGGGACGTTAGGCGGGATGAGCTCGTTGCCGGTGGGGATGAACGCGACGCGCGGCCTGGCGAGTACGGGGACTACGCTTCGGCCTGCACCGGCGATGATGGCGGCGACGTCCGGCGTGATGACCGCGCCCGCCTTCGCCACGACGTCGTAGCGTTTGGTGTTCGCGCCCGCGGGTTTGGTTCCTGCGAACTGCTTGCTCGGCGCAGCGTGGATTTCGATGTGCTGCTCGTCTTCCGACACCGTGACGTGCTCTATGACGATGGCGGTGTCGAATCCGGCGGGCATGGCGACGCCGGTGTTGGCGAACTCCCAGTCGACGCCGCGTACCCAGCTGCTCGTGTCGGGCACGACGCCTTCGCCGAGGCCCTCGAAGGAGGACCAATGCACGGCGACGGAGTCCATGCAGCAGGTGAGCACGTTGGGAATGTCCGTGCGAGCGCGCATGTCGCGGGCGAGCACGCGCCCGTACGCGTCGGAAAGCGCGATTTGCTCGATGGGGCGCTTCGGCTTTGCCATGCGGCCCGCCTTGCCCTCCTCGGGCATTGCGTCCGCGGCGCTGAACGGGCAGCGGGCGAGCATTTGAGCGACGGCGTCGTCGCGTGAAAGCTCGATGTGATGGGAGTGGTCTCTCATGGTTGCAACCCTTCTTCCCAAGAGTTCTCCTCGAGTTCGCGTCTTCGGCGCGTCGATTCGAGCGTACGGCCGAAGCCGCTCGACCCGGCGCGAACGGTCGGCTCGCAGCGCGGCTCTTTTCCCGCGAACAGGGGTCACCTCGGGACTAGACAATATTCTTAATGGGAAATGATAGCCATTTGAGTTTAATAAATGAATGGTATGGAATTAAGGATAATGCGGCGTTACGCACATGGCGGGATGCGAAGGCCTTCGATCGTTTTGACTATTTGCGTGTGAACAGGCATTGTTTCGTTGACGAATCGTTACGAAACCAGGTATTTTATCGTTCGTATGTAAAAAAGCTAGAAGTTTCGCGGTGGGATCGATCCGCCGAAAAAGCTTCCGGCATGAGGAGTAATCGAAGGAAGGGGAGTGCATGGAAATGCAATCCAACCGAGGCAAAGCGCTCTCGCTTGCTCTGAGCGCTATGCTCGTCGCGACGTTGAGCGTGCCGATGGTCGCCTTCGCCGATGAGCGGGAAGCATCGCTTGGCTCGTCGAGTGCGAGCGATGCGGCTGCTGCAGTCGACGCGACGCCCGCTGCGGAGGGCGCCATCGTGTACGAGGGCGCGACGTACGCCACGCTTGCGGAAGCTTTCGCCGCTGCGAAGGCGGGCGGCACCATCACGCTGAAGGACAACGTGACGGTGACGGGCGCGACCGACGCCGACGCGAACGACTTGACCGGAGACGTCGTTCTCGACCTTGCGGGCCATACGGTGTACGGCGCGAACAACAATATCGCCTTGCGCGTGAAAAATGCTCAGGGTGGGTCGCTCACCATCAAAAACGGGTCGATAGTCGCTCAGGACGGCACGTTTTGCACGGTTGGGGCGAGCAACGCGCCGTTGACGCTCGAGGGCGTCAACCTGAAGAACTCCACTGCTTTCGGTATGAGCGTCAAGGCGTTTGAGGGCGGTCGTATCGTGCTTAAGAACTGCAGCTCCGAGTCGACCGTCGGCGGTGGCGTTGCAGCTGCGGGCGGTACGGTCGATCTGTACGATTGCTC